>Ga0233426_10000838_pt1 | contig 30498 bp, 23 predicted proteins | sample SI_118_April2016_6_FD_179875 | JGI IMG/M metagenome (GOLD analysis project Ga0233426, IMG submission 179875) | Seawater microbial communities from Saanich Inlet, British Columbia, Canada - SI_118_April2016_10_MG | ecosystem: Environmental > Aquatic > Marine > Inlet | place: Canada: British... | reverse complement strand
GCATTTCATCATACCACCAAACATCTCTACCATTTTCCATAGAAATTGTATTTTTTGTACGTTCTAAAACTATGCATTTTTCTATTGAAGGAGTGGTTTGCATTGCCTCATCAGAAATGTCTTTTAGAGGCGTAATTTTTTCACATCTAAATCCACCATCTGCAGTAATAAGGATATTGCAATTTGCATCATTGATTCTATCTGAAAGTGATTTTGCAGAAAATCCAGCAAAAACAACTGAGTGTATTGCACCAATTCTGGCACAAGCTAAAACAGCAATAGCCAATTCAGGAACCATAGGCATGTACAGGCAAATTCTATCTCCTTTTTTAGCCCCATTATTTTTTAAAACATTAGAAAATTTGCAAACTTCACTGTGCAATTCCTTATAGGACAAACACCTGCTTTGTTCATTCGGATTGTTGGCAATCCATTTTATGGCTGTTTGTTTGCCTTTGCTCTCCAAATGCCTGTCCAAACAGTTTTCTGTGATATTGAGCTTCCCTCCTTCAAACCATTTAATTTCAGGTTTTGAAAAATCCCAATTTAAAACTGAATCCCACTTTCCTTGCCATGTAAAATGATTGGCTTTTTCTTCCCAAAACTGTTCAGGGTGATTAATGCTTTTTGCGTATTCTTTTTTATAATACTCAGTTGAACCGATATTCTTTTCCATAATAGTTTTTCTAGTGCTGTCAAATATATAATTTTTTAACATTAGCTTAACATAAAGTGCTGTAGTTTTTGTAGTTTAGCCCCTCAAATTTAAAATAAAAAATATGAAAAAGATTTTACTAAGTTTAAGTGTTGTTTTTGCAGTGAGTGTAAATGCACAAGATTGTTCAGAATTATTCTTCTCGGAATATGTTGAGGGTTATGGACAAAATAAAGCAATTGAGGTGTACAATCCAACTTCAGTAACTATTGATTTGAGTGATTATAGAATTGAACGCTATTCTAATGGTGCAACAAATTCTTCAGCTGGAGGAATTACAACTTTAACAGGTATGTTGGTTTCTGGTGATGCTTTTGTAATTACAAGTGGAGAAACGGATACTTCTAGTACTTTTGGATTTATTGATCCTGTATTGTTTAGTATGAGTGATATGGCAGAGCCTGTTGGTTCTTACCCTACTCCATTACATATGAATGGAAATGATGCTATGGTACTTCTAAAAAATGGTGCTATTATTGATGTGATTGGGAAAGTAGGAGAAGACCCTGCTTCTGGAGCTTGGACAGATGATGCAGCTTCAGGATTTACTATGGGTTCTTGGTGGACAGCACAGCATACTTTAATAAGAAAAGCAGCTGTAAAAACTGGTGATGCTAATGGAGTTGATTTATTTAACCCTAGTTTAGAATGGGATTCTTTAGTTGTTGGGTCTTGGGGTAATTTAGGAACGCATACTTGTGATTGTATTGGTGCTTCTGCTATTAATGATAGTAAAGAGGTTTCTTATATTGTATATCCTAACCCTGCTAATATTGGTGAGATAATTACTGTAAATACAACTTCAAAAATTGAAAGTATTGAACTAGTAAATATCTTAGGAGAAAAAGTAATAACCGAAACTTCCAGTACAATTAACACTACTCATTTAGCTAAAGGAACTTATGTGCTATTAATTAAGTTATCTGATGGTAGAAAGGTAGATAGTAAAATTATTATTAAATAATAAGATAAATAGAAGAATTGAAATGCTGATGGAAACATCAGCATTTTTTTACGCATATTAAATATGAGAAAAGTAATAGTTATAGTGTTAAGTATCTTTTGTGGTGTTGGACTTTCAGCTCAAACCACTTTAACGGGTAAGGTGATAGATGCTTACACAGGAGAATCTTTAATTGGCGCAACTATTATATATGGAAAAGGGAAAGGAACGGCTACTGATTTTGACGGGAATTATTCCCTTTCATTGCAAGAAGGAGAGAGAAGTATTCAGGTTTCATATGTGGGGTATAAGGCAATAAGTGAAGTAGTTACGATTAAAGGAGAATTACAGCAATTGGATTTTAAGCTGAAAACCGTTCTGCTAAATGAGGTGCAAGTAGTAGCTGATATTGCTCGTGATAGAGAAACCCCAGTTGCTTTTTCAACCATTCCTATGAAAAAAATAAGTGAGGAATTGGCTTCACAAGATATACCCATGGTGTTAAACTCAACTCCTGGAGTGTATGCAACTCAAACGGGTGGTGGTGATGGTGATGCTCGGATTACAATTAGAGGATTTAACCAAAGAAATGTTGCGGTAATGATTGATGGGATTCCTGTAAATGATATGGAAAACGGTTGGGTATATTGGTCCAACTGGTTTGGTTTGGATGCTGTAACTTCTAATATACAAGTACAAAGAGGATTGGGAGCTTCAAAAATTGCTATTCCATCTGTAGGGGGTACTATGAATATTTTAACAAAAGGTACAGGAAATAAAGCAGGAGGGACCATAAAACAATCTGTTGGTTCATTTGGGAAACTGAGAACTTCTTTAGGTTATAATTCAGGAAAAACGAAAAATGGTTGGGGCTATACTTTGGCTGGTTCGTATAAAAAAGGAAATGGTTATGTTGATGAAACTTGGAGTGAGGGATTCTTTTATTATGCTAAAATTCAAAAAGAATTAGGGAATCATATTTTGAGTTTTTCTGCAATGGGTGCTCCTCAAAAACACGGACAAAGAGCCTATAAAAGTGATATAGCAACTTACGATACTACTTTTGCTCGCTCCCTTGGTGATACTTCTGATTTTTCAGGAAGAATTGTAAATAAAGGAACTAAATACAATAAGTATTGGGGTAATTTAGATAGGTGGACTCTAGCTGGAAATGGTGACACTATTCATAATAAGGAGGTCTTAAATACAAGACAGAATTATTATCATAAACCTCAATTCTCTTTACGAGATTTTTGGACCATAAATAAGAAGTTCTATGTATCAAACATCTTGTATGTATCCTTAGGAAAAGGGGGAGGAACAAAAACCGAGAACATAGGAGAAAAAGATGGACAAGTTGATTTGCAAACAGCATACAATAGTAACTTAGGACCATTTAGTCTTGATCCAGCTTATTCTAATACGGAACACAAAGCACAGAATTATATAAAATCAGCAATAAATAATCATTTTTGGTATGGAGGCTTAACCACTTTAAATTATCAGCCAAATGATGAAACTTCCATTTCTGGAGGTATTGATTTACGATACTATAAAGGGCAACACTATGGTGAGGTTTATGATTTATTAGGCGGTGATTACACAATTTATGAAGATGCTAAATTTCAGACAAATGATTCAAAGTTAAAACGAGAGGGAGATATTGTTGACTACCATAATGATGGGATAGTAAAATGGAGTGGTGTATTTTATCAGGTAGAGAATAAAAGTGATAATATCACTTCATTCTGTAATATATCTGCCTCCAACTCTGCTTACAAACGAATTGATTATTTCCGTAAAAAGGATTTAGTACTAGCAGACACGACACTTAGGGAGGCGGTTGGAACAGAGTATAGTAATGGAGAATATATTCCTGATACAACTATTACTTATAAGGGGGTTAATTATGATGTAAATTCCAAAGAAGCACAATACGCTTCAACTGATTGGAAATGGATAAGAGGATACACAATAAAAACTGGAGCAAATGTAAATTTAGACGAATACAATAATGTATTTTTTAATATGGGGTATATTTCAAAAGCACCAAGATTTGATAACATTTACACCAATAGTAATACCTTACAAGCATATATCCGTAATGAAAAAGTTAAAGCAATAGAAGGAGGATATTCCTTTCGCTCCTCTTTATTTTCTGCTAATGTAAACACCTACTATACCGTTTGGGAAAATAAACCAGCAAACATATCTGAAACAATTGTAGGAAAAAGGTATTCAGATGTTGTGCCTATGGATGCTTTACATAAAGGGTTAGAAATAGATTGGTCATATAAATTTAACCAAAAGCTGAGTATTGAAGGTTTACTTTCCTTAGGGGATTGGAAATGGACTTCTGGTGGAGAGGCTATTCTTTTAGATAGTGATAATAACGCTCCATCATTAGAATCAGGCAACACTAATTCGGACACGTTAAGGTATAATGCAAATGGCGTTCACGTGGGGGATGCAGCACAAACACAATACGGATTGAGCATTAGGTATGAGCCAACTTATAAATCGTATATAAAATTAAGAGGTACTTATTTTGCTGATTATTATTCTGATTTTGATGCAGCAACTTTAAGTGGAGAAAATTCAGGAAGAGAGAGTTGGGTAATTCCATCTTATAAATTAATTGATCTACACTGTGGGTATAAGTTTAAATTTTCTGATATTCATAAATTAGACATTAGACTTTCAGTATTAAATCTGTTTGATGAAATGTATATTTCAGATGCTAAAAATAATGATAGTTATAGTTCAATTTATAGCGATTTTGATGCAAAGTCGGCTAGTGTATTTTTTGGCTTAGGAAGAAGGTTGAATTTATCAGTAAGGTTTAGTTTTTAATAAAAAATAAAATAGAAATGAAAAAGAGAATATTATTAATGAGTACAGTACTAATAAGCATAGTTGGGTTTGCACAAACGGATATTGCAACAGCAAGAGCCCAAGGAATTGGAGCAAGTGTAACTATTACAGGAGTAGTGACTAACGGAAGTGAGCTGGGGGCAATTCGATACATTGAAGATAGTACTGGAGGAATGGCTTTGTATAGTACATCTTTATCAGGCTTGCAAAGAGGAGATGAGGTAACTGTTTCAGGAACATTAAAGGATTATAATGGGCTCTTAGAAATGGATCCTGTAAATTTGATTTCTACCAATACAACAGGAAATGCACTGAATCCACAAGTAATTACACCAATACAAATTGGAGAAGCAACTGAATCCCAATTATTGCAAATTAATAATGCTACTTTTAATAATGGTGGGTCGGTATTTACAGGAAATACGGCTTTTGATTTTATGGCAAATGGTGAGCCTGGGAAAATCTATTTAAAAACAGGACATTCTTTAGTGGGGGCTTTAATCCCTATGGGTGCTGTAACTATAATTGGGATTTCTTCACAGCATACTTATAATTTTGGTTGCCCTCATACTTCTGGTATTTGCCCAGCAAGTGATGGTTACCAAATTTTACCAAGAGATACTGCTGATATTATTCAATCAGGAAATATAATATTTACTTCAGCTGTTATTCAATCAAATATTACAACTTCAAGTTTTGATTTATCTTGGAATGTATCGGCTAACTCAAGCACGAATTGTAATTACGGAACAACAACAGCTTTAGGAACTTCAGTTAATAATGGAGGGAATACACAAAATCATACTATTAGTTTAACAGGACTTTCTCCTGCTACTTTTTATTCTGTACAATGTTATTCAGTTGACGGATTAGATACTGCATTCTCAACTATTGGAGTGTATTCAACTGCCTCCAATTCTTCAGGGATTATTCGCCCTTATTTTAATCATTCGGTTGACAATTCATTTTCGAATGGAGTGGACGCTCAGGACTTAGGAACAGCATTTGCTGATACTATTTCAGCCTATATTGCTTTGGCTCAAAATACTTTGGATATCTGTGTGTATAATGCGTCTTCAACTATAATTGCAAGTGCTATAAATACTGCTTATAGTAATGGAGTTTCAGTAAGATATATTGCTGATGATGATGTTACCAATATAATGTTGAGTAGTTTAAATGCAAGTATTCCGGTTGTGTACAGAGATCCTGCTCCTGCAGGAATTATGCACAATAAATTCATAATTGTAGATGCCAATACTACTAATAACTCTTGGATTTTAGGAGGGTCAACTAACTGGACGAATCCAACCAATTTGATTAATGATTATAATAACATGATTTTTATTCAGGATGAGGCGATTGCAAAAGCCTATACTTTGGAATTTGAAGAAATGTGGGGAGGTGTATTTGGCGCTAATAAATTGGACAATACTCCTCATAAGTTCATGACGGATGGAAAATTAGTAGAGGTTTATTTCTCACCTTCTGATCAAACTACCTCTCATATTTTAGAGACTATTGAAAATGTAGATAATACTTTAGAATTCGGCTTATTGAGTTTTACGCGTGATGATTTAGGACAAGCAGTAATTGATAAGGATATAGAATTTGGTGTTGTCGCTAGAGGGATTATTGAAAGTAAGAATTCGAATAATGGAGGGGAATATGATAATTTATTAAATGCTAGTGTTGATGTGCGTTCGCATGAGGGGGTGGCACATACATTACACCATAAATATTTAATTACTGACGCTAATACAAGTTCTGACCCAACTGTACTAACGGGTTCGCATAATTGGAGTAATAATGCTGAAAATAATTCTGATGAAAATACGCTTATCATTCATGATGCAACAATTGCTAATATCTATTTGCAGGAGTTTGAAAAAAGATGGTGTGAATTAGAAATTGGGGGTTGTACTTCAACAGGGATTAATGATTTGATTGCTGTTGAGGTTTCTGTTTTCCCAAATCCAACTGCAGGGAAAGTTACTGTAAAAAGTGATTTGAATATTAAACAAATTAATTTGTATGCAGTAGATGGAAAGTATATTTCAACTACTGAAAGTACAACAATTGATATTGCTGTTAAAGGAATTTATTTTTTAAAGATAATTACTGAAAAAGGAAATTTAGTTAAGAAAATAGTAGTTGAGTAAGTTCCTTAAAACCAAAAACTAATTTCGTCTAAGTTTTTTCTTTTCAAATCAGGAACTTTACAATCCTTAGCAGGATAACCTACAGGGAGTAGTAAAAAGGCTTTCTCATTTTTGGGTCTTCCCAAAGCGGTTTGTAAAAACTTCATAGGACTTGGCGTGTGGGTGAGGGTAACCAAACCCGCTTGGTGAATAGCAGAAATTAAAAATCCAACAGCAATGCCAACCGATTCATTTACATAATAGTTTTGTGATTTTTCTCCTTCTTCATCCAAATCATATACTTTTTTGAAGACTACTATAAGATAAGGAGCAACTTCTAAAAACTCTTTGATGTGGTCAGTTCCCAAATGTTCTAAATCTTCTTTCCAACTATCGGACATCCTCCCATGGTAATTTTCGTATTCTTCTATTTCAGCCAACTTTCTGATTTCAGACTTTAGTGTTGCATCACTAATAATACAAAAAATCCAAGGTTGTTTATGTGCCCCAGATGGAGCGCTCCCTGCCGCTTTTATGATATTTTCAATTACTTCTTTTGGGACTTCCTTATCTGAAAAATCACGAACCGATCTTCTCTTATTGATTTCTTGATAATATTTCTTACTATTAGTTATCAATTCTTCAGAGGAAAATTTAGTTGTAGAGTAGGGAATATAGGATTGCTTTTCGTTCATGATAATATTATTTATTTGGCGTATTACTCATATAAAAAGTGATTTTACCTCCATTTCTTATTTCATGATGGAAGAGGGTGTTTCTATTTAATACTTCTCCGTTTATTTCTATCTTTTCCACAAACACATTTTCTTCTGACTGATTTATGGTTTTAATCTCAAAGACATTCCCATTTTCTAAATTTATTTTACCATGTTTAATCATTGGGCTTCCAATTGCATATTCATCACTTCCTGGGCAAACAGGATAAAACCCTAAAGAACTAAATATATACCATGCTGACATTTGCCCAGCATCATCATTTCCACAGAGTCCGTTTTCCTTATTTCCGTACATAGTTTTCAGTATCATTCTTACTCTTTCTTGAGTTTTCCAACTATCGTTTGTCCAATTGTAAAGGTAAGGAATGTGATGCCCAGGTTCGTTTCCGTGCACATAATTTCCTATAATTCCATCTCTCGTAATATCTTCTGTATTTGCAATATATTTTTCTTCAATTTCTATCTCGAAAAGAGAATCTAGTTTTAAAGAGAATCTATCTTTTCCTCCCATCATCTCAATCATAGTATCAATTTGATGAGGGACATATAAACCATAATTCCATGCATTTCCTTCAATAAATCCTTGCCCGTGCGTATCCATTGGGTCAAAAGGTGTTTTCCAATTTCCATTGTTTAGTTTTGGTCGCATAAACCCAATTTTACTATCGTATAAATTTCTATAACTTTCTGATCTTTTTAGGTATTCCTTAGTAGTATTTTCATTATTCAACTCATCAGAAACTTGAGCAATACACCAATCGTTATAGGCAAATTCCAAAGTTTTAGAAACAGAAGAACCACTCACATCTTCAGGAACAAATCCTTTTTCTATGTAACTTTCAATCCCATCAAAATAAGACACATTGGAAGTAGAAACACAGGCATTCAAAGCATCTGTTTTACTGAAATCTCCTACATTTTTAGCAATTGCATCTGCTATTACAGAAGTTGCATGATAACCAATCATACACCAATTTTCATTAGCATAATGACTCCAAATAGGTAACATCGCATGCGCAGATTGTTTCTGGTGTGCTAACATAGATTTTATCATGTCATTATTTCTTTCTGTCTGGATAATATTGAATAAAGGATGAAGCGCTCTGTAAGTATCCCAAAGTGAGAAAATAGTGTAGTTGGTAAATCCATCAGAAGTGTGAATATTTTTATCTAATCCTTTATATTTTCCGTCTACATCTTCATAAATAATAGGTCCTAACATAGTGTGGTAAAGTGCCGTGTAAAAAGTTTTGGAATCTTCTTCTGTTATGCTTTCCACTTCAATTTTAGAAAGCTCCTTGTTCCATTTCCCTTGTGTTTCTTTTTTTGTTTTTTCAAAATTCCAATGTGGCACTTCAGTTTCCATATTCAGTAGTGCTCCATTTGTACTTACAGAAGAAAGAGCAAATTTTACTTTTATTTCTTCTTCATTTTCAGTTTCAAAATTGAAATAGGCAGTTATATTTTTACCTGCCATTTCCGGGAAATTTTCTTTTTCGTTAAATCTTCTGTAAAAACCATTGTAGGGGGTGTTATCTCGTTTTTCATGTCCGTAAGACGTAAATGCTTTTGAGAATTTCATGGCGAAATAGATGGTTTTATTTCTAGCCCAACCTGTTGTTTGCCTAAAGCCTGTAATGGTAGAATCATTTTCCACTCTTATGGAGGTCCATACATTTTTACCCTCAAAATTATAGATATTGTAATCTAAATTCAGAATGAAATGAGCAGAGTCTGTTTCTGGAAAAGTGTATTTATGAAACCCAACTCTATCAGAAGAAGTAAGTTCTGCTTGTATATTATACCTTTCCAAATCAACCGAATAATATCCTGCTTCTGCTTTTTCTTTTTGATGAGAAAATGTAGATTGAATACCGTTTAGTTGTAATTTTCCAACAGTTGGCATCAACAGAAAATCGCCTAAATCCGAATGTCCTGTTCCTGAAAAGTGAGTATGAGCAAAGCCGTAAATTAACGAATCTTCAAACTGATAACCAGCACAATACTTGTAGGTATCTTTATTGTATTTTCCATCATTAAAAAGGGGTTGAATATTAGTAGTAGGGCTAAGCTGAACCATACCAAAAGGAGTTGTAGCTCCAGGAAAAGTATGCCCCATATTCTTAGTCCCCACCATAGGGTTTACATAAGAAATATAGTTTTTTCTCGAATCTTTTTGATCAGTATTGCAAGCAATAAGGAGTATTAGTAAACTATAAAAATAATTTCTCATTAGGCTAAATTCTTTGAAGTAGATTTGGCAAAATAATAGATATATCCATAGCAAGCTAAAAGTAATATCATAGCTGTTTTAAACCCAGATAAATCTGTTATAAATCCGTAAAGAGGTGGGATAATTGCCCCACCTACAATCATAGTGCATAGTATCCCTGAAGCTTGTGGTTTTAACTCGTCTATATCCTGAATAGATAAAGTGAAGATAGTTGGAAACATTATCGAGTTAAAAAGTCCAACAGCCAATATGCTCCACATAGATATGCTCCCTACAGTATTCATGGAAATAACAATGAATAAAAGTGCTCCAAATGCAAAAAAGGAAAGCACTTTTGATGGCGAAAAAATATTAGTTAAGTAGGCTCCAACAAATCTTCCTATCATGGCACCACTCCAATAAAAAGTAACAAAAGCCCCAACTATTGCTCTTTTATCTAAACTTACCAAATCAGTAGTTAGAATATTACTTGCAATATTGTTCAACCAAGGTGTGTTCTGTATAATAGTGTGCATATCCATATCAATAAAATAATTCACTAAATAACTACCGATAGCAACTTCTGCCCCAACATATACCAAAATAGCAAAAGCACCCATTACTAATACTTTGTTTTTGAGTACTTCTCGGTAGCCACTATTACTTACTGCTTTAATTACGGTTGGTAATTTCACAAATGCAAAGAGCACTGCTAACGCAAGAATGGATATTGAAAGTAATACAAATGGAGTTTGTACAGCCACTGCTTCTACTAAATAGTAAGCGGTTTTTTCTAATTCGCTCAACAGGCTAATTTCTGTTGCTGATTTAATAGTATCACTTAATAAAAAGGAAGCCCCAATTGCAGGAGCAATTGCTGTTCCTAAGGAATTGAATGCTTGTGCTAAATTAAGTCGGCTTGATGCTCCTTTAGCATCTCCTAGAACTGCTACAAAAGGATTGGCGGCTACTTGTAAAATAGTCATTCCGCCAGCCAAAATAAAATAGGCCATTAAAAAAATGCTAAATGTTCTGAATTCAGCAGCAGGATAAAACAAGAAACACCCCAAGGCCATAGTAAGTAAGCCTAAAATTATTCCTTTTTTATAACCAATTTTGGAAAGGATAAATCCTGCAGGAATAGAGAGTAAAAAGTAGGCCATAAAAAAAGCGAATTGCACTAGCCCAGCCTGAAAATAAGTGAGGGTAAAAATCTCTTTTAATCTGGGGATTAAAAAATCTACTAAAACAGTAATAAACCCCCACAAAAAGAAGAGTGAAGTAAGGGCTATAAAAGGGAAAAGGTATTTGTTTTTTGTCATGTTATTCAATTGTTAATTCATCTACAAAAAGCCAAGCATTGCCTCCTGCACCTAGGTGCCAATCTGGACAAATTCCATAATTTTCAACTTTTACTTTAATGTATTTTGCTTTTGTATCTTTTAGTTTTAAGGTGTAGTCTTGAACAAAACTTCCTTCCAATGTGTCGGAGAATGTAGTGTTCACCGCTCCTAAATAAGTAAAGGTTTCTCCATTCATTGAAGTATAATACTCTATTTGTTTCGGATAAAAAATCCAGGAACGGATATCTTGTAAGCAACCTAAGGCCACAGTATTGATAATGCGTAATTCTCCTAAACTAACTACTACTTCTAAGTTGTTTTGGTAGCCTTGCCAATTTCCTGTACGGTAATTTGTTCCACCTCTTTGGTGGTCAATTAAGGTTTTGTTGCCAGCAGCAGCATATTGGTTGGCATAGTCGCTATGCAGTACAATACTTTTTTTGTTGTCAATTTTGTAATAGTTAGCAGTTAGGCTTTTACTCCACTTATCATCTTTTATAGTTCTGCATTCTATTTCTGTATCTTTAGTAATAATAATTGGGTTGCCATATTTAATTTCTTGTTCTCCATTTAGAGAATAATAAATATTCCCTCCAATAGCAGAACCAAGTTCAATAGTCATCTCATTAGCAAAAGTTTGACTTTCGGCCACAAAATAAGGAACAGGAACAATTCTATTTCTTTCTATTTTTGATGGAGGTATTGATTCACTTCCCCAATCAGAAGGCTTGCTTCCCATTTCAAAGATAAGTTCACCTCCTTCCATAATAATTTGATGCTTGATAAAAGATTCTTTGAATTTTTGTCCATCTAAAGTTGCTGCTTGTATGTAAATGTTTTCGTTTGAGGTGTTCTTTGTAATTACCCTAAAAGTATTCCCATTTTCTAAATTAAGTGTTGCTTTTTCAAAAAGTGGAGTTCCGATAGTGTAATAATCAAGTCCTGGAGTTACCGAATAAAAGCCCATTGCACTCAGTACATACCAAGCTGACATTTGCCCACAATCCTCATTTCCTGATAATCCGTCAGGTAAATTAGTGTATTGTTCCTGTAAAATCTGATGTACTTTTTCTTGTGTTTTATAAGGCTTCCCAACATAATTGTACAAATAAGCCATGTGATGACTTGGCTCATTTCCGTGTGCATACTGCCCGATTAGCCCAGTAATATCGGCTTGTTCTCTACCAGAAGTTTCGGTTGAAGCAATAAACATTTTATCTAAATGTGCTTCATAATTTGAAGGCCCTCCCATAAGCTCAATATGTCCCTGAATATCTTGTGGAGCAAATAAGGAATATTGCCAAGCATTGGCTTCCGTATAGTTGAAGTTTACTTCTTCAGCCTTAAAAGGACTAAACCAAGCATAACTTCTTTTTGCTCGGAAAAACCCTGATTTTGGATCGTATAAGTTCTTGTAATTTTGTCCTCTTTTATAAAATTCAGCAGCCGTTTTTTCATCTCCTAATTGTTCTGCCATTAATGCAATACACCAATCATCATAGGCATATTCCAAAGTTTTAGAAACAGATTCAGGCTCATCAGAAGCAGAAATAAACCCGTTTTCTTTATAGGATTTTAAGCCTAAATCATCTTGTGTGGCAGAATGAACCATGGCCTCTAAAGCCAAGTCGGTATCAAAATCATTTATCCCTTTTGCATAAGCATCTGCAATTACGGGTATGGAATGATAGCCAATCATGCAGCCTGTATAATTAGCCGCTAATTCCCAAACAGGAAGTTGCCCTCCTTCTTTAAATTGGCGCAAGAATGTCCGGATAAATGCAGCCGTTCTTTTTTGTTCAATAAGCGTGAAAAGTGGATGGGTTGCCCTAAAAGTATCCCAAAGTGAAAAGACAGTATAGTGCTCATCTTCCGTGTGGTGGGATTTTAGATCGGTTCCTAAATAGTTTCCGTCAACATCTACAAATAAGTTAGGATTGAGCAAGGAATGGTAAAGGGCCGTATAAAATATTTCTTTTTGTGTTTCTGATTTTCCTTCTACTTGAATTTTACTAAGTGCTTTTCCCCAAAGTTGCTGGGCTTCTGTTTTTGTTTGCTGAAAATTCCAATGTGGAATTTCTGCCAATAAATTGATTTTTGCACCTTGTGTACTTACAGCAGAAATCCCTACTTTAATAAGGAGTGGATTTTTGAGTTCACCAAATTTAAAGCCCATAACTTCTCCATTTTCATTGCTGACAACTGCTGAAAAAGGTTCGGATAATTGAATGTAGAAATGCAATTGCTGATTTTCCGCCCAATTGCTTGAATGTCGAAATCCTTGTAAAGTAGTACTGTCAATAATTTCTATTTTGCTATCCAATACTTCATCTCTATGTGCTAAATCCAAGACGATTTGTGCCTCTTCATTTTTAGGAAAAGTATATTTATGAAAGCCTACTCTTGGACTTGTAGTTAATTCTACATCTACTTTATGTTCCTCCAAAAAAACCTGGTAAAATCCTGCTTTAGCAGTTTCATTTGCATGAGAAAAATGAGAAGAATATCCTGTTTTTCCATCTGCACCATTATTTAATAATAGTTCTCCTGTTGTTGGCATGAGTAAAATATCGCCATAATCCGAAACTCCAGTTCCACTAAGGTGGGTATGTGAAAAACCATAAATAATAGAATCGGAATAATGATAACCACCACAGCCATCCCAACCTTCCAAACGACTATCTGGGCTAAGCTGCACCATACCAAAAGGCGTGCTTGCCCCTGGATAAGTATGGCCGTGCCCACCAGTACCAATAAAAGGATTTACATAATCAGTTAAGTGTTTTTGTTCTTTTTGACAGGACACAAAAATTAGAAGAATAAAAGGGAGTAGTTTTTTCATTGTTAATCTATTGTTTTAATATCGTTTATTTAGAAATTGTTGAGAACGCTTCCGATTCTATTCTCCTTTAGTGCGTTCTATCGCTTGATACTTAGAAATTCGAAATAATACTAATAATTCTCCTCTTTCATCTACAATGTTTAATTCATCTTCATTTATCTTATAAATTTGGAAACTTAAAGATTGAGGTCTTGGCCCATCATATATTGAAATTGATTTAGTGCTTTGTTCGTATTCAATTGATAGTTTATCCGAATCTATAATCCAGCTACCCATTTCATTTTTGCATCTACAAAACTCCAAATCTGGGATGTTATTATAATGATAAGCAAGGTTAGTGATTTTAGAAGATTTTTTAAGGGAGAGGTTCCTACAAACTTTATCTTTTGAGAAATATACTGTATTATTACCAAAATATCTTTTTTCGGCACTATAGATAGCCCAAAACCCCTCTAATTCTATTTTTGCATTGTCGCTAAATTCTTTGCAAGAGTATAGCATAGGAAAGCAAAGTAATATAAGTAGTAGTTTTTTCATTTTATTCTCTTTTTTCTATCAAAATATACTTCTGCTCCATTCTCATTTCATTGCGCAGATTACGTAAGACATAAGAGTCGTCGAAATAAATCCATTGTTTCTCTCCAATAATATTAATTTCAATGGGATCACGTCCATTTTTCTTAATTTCATTTAATTTATTCCTAAGAAATTTCGGCGTAATTTCATTCGTATTAATTTGAAAATTCCTGCTTTCTAAAATACTATCATAAACATTTACTAAAATTACTGGGATATTATTGTTTTCAGATATTACTTTAATTGCTAACGAATAATCACCTTCCCCAGTTAAACTAACAAGATGTTTGGTAGCGTGAGCCCAAAGTTCAATTTTTTTTCTTTCTTCTTCCTCTAGATAATCAACTAGCCTGTTGAGTTGGTCGTATCTATTATTTAATTGTAAAAAATTGTTTGTGTCTTCACTACCACACCCAAACAATAAAGGCAAGCAAAGTAATATAAGTAGTAATTTTTTCATTGTTAAATTTTTTAATTTATAATTATTTCATCTGCAAAAATCCAAGCGTCCGATCCAGCAGCAGGATGTTCTTTGGGTAATTTACCAACAGTGGTAGCCTTTATTTTTACATATCTTGCCTTCAAATCTTGGCCGTCAATCTTAAAAGTATGCTTAAATTTTCCTTCTTGCATTAAGGGAGTTTTATTTGCTATCGTTTCAATTTTAGTAAAGTTTTCTCCATCATCAGAAACAGCATAACTCACGCTTGTAGGCAATACAATCCAAGATAAATAGTATTGGAAAAAGGTAGTTTCAATATTGGAGAAAGCAGTATTCTGATCCAAATCAATAATTACTTCCATATCAGTTCCTGAGAATCCTTGGTAGTATCCGTTACGGAAATTTTCCATACTTCCCAATAAGCCATCCGTTAAATTATCATCCCCCGTTCCTTTGTAATGCCTGCTATAAGGAATGGTATAAGTTACTTTTTTTCCAGTGGCAATGTGCCTGATTATTTCTTGCTCAAATTCTCCATAAGGCTTATCGTTTTTAAATCCTCTTGCTGTTAAAGTAGTAGTTGAATTTACACCAAAAGGGGTGGTGTAATTTTGCCAAGTACTATTATTAAGGCTGTATTCCAAGCGCATATCAGGCACGCCCATAAAAAGAGAAATGGCAAAACTATCGGCATTAAAAACAACTGTTGAGGTGATAGGTACACTTTCAAAGCCATAAGTTACTCCTAGTGCATCTAACTTAGGATAATGCTTTTGCACACGAGAATAAAAATTATCATAATCTTTTTCTGAGGAACTCCATAGCACCTCACTCATGGCTAAAATCCTTGGAAACACTTTGCTATCTACTACCTCTTGTGGCGCTCTTTCGCTCCACATATTGCATTCTCCACCCAAAATATGCTTAGCTTCATCCTCTGTTAATTCTGTTGGTATCGGCTCATAATGATAAACTTCTTTCAAATCTGTTGCGTCCAGACCATAATCAAAATAGCAATGAGAAGTTGGTGACATAATGGCGTCATGCCCACTTTTGGCTGCAGCAATTCCGCCTTCTTCTCCTCTCCATGATTGCACTGTGGCTGAAGGGGCTAAACCACCTTCCAGAATCTCGTCCCAACCTATGAGTTGTCTTCCGTTTTCGTTCAAGAATTTTTCAATTCTTGTAATAAAATAGGATTGCAATTCGTGTGTATCATGCAAGTTTTCCTCTTTAATTCTTTGCTTGCATTTTTTGCAATGTTCCCATCTGTATTTTGGAGCTTCATCTCCTCCAATATGAATGTATTTAGATGGGAAAAGTTCCATTACTTCCGTGAGCACATCTTCCATAAAAGCAAAAACGGTATCGTTTCCCGCACAATAAATATCTTTATAAACACCCCACTCAGTTCCTACATTTATACTATCTCCTGTGCAGGAAAGATGAGGGTAGGAGGCAATAGCAGCAACTGAATGCCCTGGAAATTCTATTTCTGGGACTACCGTAATATGCCTTGTTTGTGCATAATCCAAAATCTCTTTGATGTCTTCTTTGGTGTAAAATCCACCATAAATACTGCCATCTTTTTCTGTTCGCCAAGCCCCAATCTCAGTTAACTTTGGGTATTTTTCAATTTCAATTCTCCAGCCTTGATCTTCCGTAAGGTGCCAATGCAAAATATTCATTTTATGATAAGCCAACAAATCAATATAGCGCATTACAAATTCTTTATCCATAAAATGGCGACAACAATCTAGCAACATTCCTCTCCACTTAAATCTAGGCGCATCATGAATTGTTAGACAAGGAATTTTTGCAACTACTCCTTTTTCCTCATACCCTGCAGGTAGTAATTGCCGTAAAGTTTGTATTCCCCTCATCAAACCTACATTACTGCTTGCCGATAAGTGCAATTGTTCTTTGGTAATTTCAAGTTGAAATGCTTCATTTTCTAAGCCTTCTATTTGGCTTAATCGGATGGTATTTTTCTTTCCTTTAAAAGAAAGGTTTAGCAATTCTTTCAGATAATTAGCCTCCTCAATAAAGATGCTATCTGTTATTAGTCCTGTGCTAAACCCTAATAAAAACACACCTTCATTTACTGTTATGCTTTGGGGTTTAGGAATTAGGTTTACCTCTTTTACCTCTGGATTAGAGCAAGCAAAAAGTAAACAAATTAGTGGGATGAAATATCTCATTTTTTAGTGTGTGATTTAGAATCGATTAAGGCATTATTCCCGTTTTGGTGCACGGCATAATTAAAGCCAGGATGTACGGCATAAGCGCCATGCTCTCCTTTTTTGTTGATGGCCAAATAGCCAATTTGCATGTCTTTATAATTTTGGTTCTTTACAATTCTTGCAATTGCTTCTTCACAAGCCTCTTGTGGAGTTGCGCCTTGTCGCATTAATTCCACTACCAAAAAGGATCCTAAAGTTTTTAGTACTGCCTCACCAACTCCTGTTGCACAGGCACCCCCAACTTCATTGTCCACAAACATTCCGGCACCAATTACTGGGGAATCGCCTACTCTTCCGTGTAATTTCCAGGATAGCCCTGATGTAGTGCAGGCTCCTGAAATATCACCCCTTTTATCTAAGGCCAAAATCCCAATGGTATCATGATTTTCAATGTTAATAATGGGTTTGTATTCAGATTTTTTCAACCATTCTTTCCATCTTTTTTCTGATTTTTTAGTAAGTAAATTTTCTTTTCTGAAGCCATTTTCTAAAGCAAATTGCTGAGCTCCTTTCCCCGAAAGCATTACGTGTGGTGTATTGTCCATCACCAATCGTGCAACTGAAATAGGGTGCATAATGTCCTCCAGGAAACTTACAGAACCGCAATTTCCAGTTTCATCCATGATACAAGCATCTAAGGTTACATGTCCATCTCTATCGGGCCAACCACCATATCCCACTGAAGAAACTTCTGGATCGGCCTCAGGAATTCTAACCCCAAATTCAACAGCATCAATGGCTTTTCCTCCATCTTGTAATATTTCCATAGCCCCTTGATTAGCAGGTATTCCGTGTCGCCAAGTTGAAATAACCATTGGAAATCCTTTTTCGGAATTTTGATTTGTTTTTTCCATTTTAGCACTCGTTATCTTAGGAAGTACAATAGCTCCAAAAGTTCCAAGAACTGATTTTGTTAAAAAGTTTCTTCTGTTTGACATAGCTTATTTGTTAAGATCGTAAAGCGACCAAATTAGTAATTTATTTTTGTTTAATTCTTTTCCTTCAAATTTAAGTATTTTCTTTTCACCAGGTAACAGTGAGAAGAAATTATCAGAAAATTTACCCTCTATACCATGTAAATATACTTCAAATGCTGGAGTATCGGTTTGTAATATAATGGTGTTGTTTTCTATTGCACAAGAGATAGTTGGTTTTTTGAAATTTAGGTTTTTAGTTTTAGTAGTAAATAATATCTTTGATTTTACTTGTTTATTTTTGAGCTCAGCAACTAAAAATTGATTGTTATTTACTTTGATTTTTCGGGAGTAAATTAATGCTGAACCTTCTACTTTTTTGTTGATTGATTGAGTTATTTTATGTGAAATTTCTCCATTTAAATTATAAATATTAATGATTAAAGTATCTCGAATTTCTTCTGCTATATCAGTCATTATCCAAACGCTTATCATCCCGTTTTTATCTAACTTTTTAGATAATGAAATAGGTGAAAATACCTTTTTTGCTGTATAGTGTGAGGCTTTCCAATTATCAAAATAATCACGGCTACTCCATGAAGCTACTGGCCAGCAATCGTTCAGTTGCCAATACAAAGTCCCCATACAATAAGGTTGATTTCTCCTGTGGGCTTCTAAGCCAATTCGCATACCGTTTGCTTGTAGGATTTGACTTGCATAAATGAACTTTTCAAAATCTTTTGGGACATTATATTCTCTTTCCATGTATTCAGTAATAAGAGAATTTCCTCTTGGATGTTTTTGATGATTTTGCATCACATCCGAATTTAAATCCCAATCTAAACTATCAGCAAATGTGGCAATGGTGGAAAGCTGAGGGAAAGATTGAAAGCCAAATTCACTCATGAATCTTGGTACTTTATTTTCTAAATTTTCAAATGGTTCTGCATCATGCCAAACCCCCCAATAATGTGCGTCACCTTCAAACTTATGCTTAGGATTTCCTCTTCCAAATTTCGGAGAACTTTCCCAATAGGCTGATTGTGAATTTTCAGTTACTATAGTTGGAAGTGTCTCTTGAAATACTTTTTGGTACCCCTCCCAAATTTCTGCTTTTTGTTTTTGTGTAAAAGCATCTTGCCAACCCCATCTGTGCCAGCCTTCTGAATTTTCATTGTTGCCACACCAAAGTGCAATGGAAGGGTGGTTGCGTAAACGCTTTATATTTTGGATAGCCTCTTCCTGTACATTTTCCAAAAACAAAGAATCAGAAGGATACATAGCGCAAGCAAACATAAAATCTTGCCATACTAAAATGCCTAAAGAATCACATAAATCATAAAAAATAGCCTCTTCATAAATTCCTCCTCCCCAAACTCTGAGCATATTCATATTGGCATTGACCACATCATTTAGCAAGTTGCGATAATGGCTTTTTGTTACTCTATTCTGTAAGTTATCTTGCGGAATATAGTTAGCCCCTTTCATGAAAATAGGCTTGTTGTTTACTTTGAAATAAAAACTTTCACCTATTGAATCTTGTTCAGTAATTAATTCTATTTTTCGTAATCCAATCTTTTTTGTTTGGCTATCAATTAGCCCATTTTCATCTAATATAGAAATATTTATATCATATAATTTTTGCTTTCCATAGCCATTTGGCCACCATAATTCAGGGTTTGGAATACGAATGATAAAGGAAAGTTTATTATTCCCTTTTTTTAATTTAAAATCCTGCCAAACTTTATCATAAGCCTTAATGGTAATTGGTTTTTCAACTGAAGATTCTATTTCAATTCCAATGGTTAAATTAGCAAGAGTATCCGTTAAATGATCTTGTACTATATAAACATCTTTTATGTTGCAGTCGCTCCAACTTTGCAGTTCAACTTTCCGCCAAATTCCTGTTGGCGATATTTTTGCTCCCCAATCCCAGCCATAATGAAAGCCTGCTTTTCGTGTAAAAACTCTAATTCCACCAGGAAGATTGTATCCTAAATCTATTTGTTTTTCATTTTCAATTTTTGAAACTACATCAAATTTTATGAGTAGGACATTTTCTTTTTTTAAAAAACCACTCACATCTACTTCCCATGATAGGAACATATTATTAGCTTGAAGAATAATCGAATCATTCAAATAGACTTTTGCGTAAGTATCCAATCCACTAAAAACCAACAATTGTTTTTCATTTTCTAAAGTGTTTTTAGATACTGAAAAGTGAGATTTATACTGCCAATCTCTTTCTGATACCCATTGTATGCTATCTTCATTAGTGCCATAAAATGGGTCAGATATAAAGTTGTGGTTCAATAAATCAGAAAAATTATTTCCAGGAACTTCTGCTTTATACCAATCTCCCAGGTATTCAAATTTCCAATCTGATATTTCTTGTGACAATACAGTTTCTTCTTGCTTTTTGCAAGCAGAAAAAATTACCAATACTATGAGCAGGTACTTATACAATTTGTTCTAGTTTATCAATTACCGCTTTAATCAGTAGGGCATCAGTTTCTAGTTTTCCTTGCTGATTTTTTTTACTTCCTGAGAGGTGAAAATTACTAATACCAATTTTATAAAGCGATTCCGAATTGCTATGGTTTAGGCCACTTCCTGCCAAAATAATAATGCGATTATTTGCTAACTTAACTAGCTTTTCCAAATTGGATAATCCATTGCTTACACTGTTATTTTGTCCAGCCGTCAAGAGGGTGTCACAACCGCATGCAATTACATCTTCTAAATTTTGCTGTAAACTATTACCTTCATCAAAAGCCCTGTGAAAAGTAACATGCATAGGTTTTGCGGCTTTTACCATTGCTTTAGTTTGTTCTTTATTTACAGAGCCACTCAAGTTTAAAGCGCCAATTACTACCCCTTCACACCCTATGGTTTTACAAAATTGAATGTCAGCAATCATCTGTAATAATTCAGGTGTGGAGTATATAAAGTTTCCAGCTTTTGGACGAATGAGTATTCGAATAGGAATACCTATAGTTGCTATTAATGTTGCAATATCTTCTCTTGTTGGTGTAAGCCCTCCAACCTCTAAATTAGTGCAGAATTCAACTCTATTTGCTCCACCTAATTCTCCTTGTATTGCAGATTGAATAGAGTTGGCACAACATTCTACTAGATAATGTTTCATTGGTTAAATGTATAAAATTTAAATAAAAAAAGCCCACTTAATTAAGTGGGCTTTTTTATGAGTATTTTCAATGTTACATTTCAAATGTTTCCATGAATTTTGTAGTATAATTTCCAGCTCGGAAATCTTTGTCTTTCATTAGTTTTTGATGAAAAGGAATAGTTGTTTTTACTCCTTCAATAATAAATTCATCTAATGCTCTTTCCATTTTTGCAATCGCCTCATCTCTTGTTTGTGCAACTGTAATTACTTTTGCAATCATTGAGTCATAAAAAGGAGGAATCATATAGTTTGCATATACATGTGTGTCAATTCTAATGCCGTGCCCTCCTGGAGCATGAAAATTTGTAATTTTACCAGGACAAGGTCTAAAATTATTTTCAGGGTCTTCTGCATTAATTCTACATTCAATAGCATGCAATTGAGGTGTGTAATTTTCTCCTGATATCTTAATTCCTGCAGCTACTTTAATTTGCTCACGGATTAAGTCATAATCAACAACCTCTTCAGTAATTGGATGTTCCACTTGAATACGAGTATTCATTTCCATAAAGAAGAAAGCCCTGTGCTTATCTACTAAGAATTCAACAGTACCAACACCTTCATATTTTACAGCTTCAGCAGCTTTAATTGCAGCTTCACCCATTTTATCTCTCAACTCATCTGTCATAAATGGAGAAGGAGTTTCTTCAGCTAATTTTTGGTGTCTTCTTTGTATAGAGCAATCTCTTTCAGATAAATGGGCCGCTTTCCCTGTATGATCTCCAATAATTTGAATTTCAATATGCCTTGGGTCTTCAATAAACTTTTCCATGTACATTCCATCATTTCCGAATGCAGCTTTTGATTCTTGCCTTGCACTGTTCCATGAATCCTCTAGGTTTTCAGCTTCCCAGACCAAACGCATTCCTTTACCACCACCACCGGCAGTTGCTTTTAGCATTACTGGGTATCCAATTTCTAGGGCAAGTTTTTTACAAGTTTTAAAGTCAGGAATAATTCCAACCGAACCAGGAATAGTAGGTACACCTGCTTTTTTCATTGTTTCTTTTGCATTTGCTTTATCTCCCATTCCATCAATCATATCTGGAGAGGCACCAATAAACTTGATACCATTCTCATCACATATTTTTGAGAAGTTGGAGTTTTCTGCAAGGAAACCATATCCAGGATGTATTGCATCAGCATTTGTAATCTCAGCTGCTGCAATAATATTTGGTATTTTTAAATAGGATTCTGAACTTGCAGCAGGGCCAATACAAACTGCCTCATCAGCAAAACGAACATGCAAACTATCTTTATCAGCAGTAGAATAAACAGCAACAGTTTTTACCCCCATCTCTTTACAAGTACGGATAATTCTAAGTGCAATTTCTCCTCTATTTGCTATTAGGATTTTCTTAAACATAATAAATTATTTTAGGAAGTTAATTATGAAGGGTCAACCAAAAATAATGGTTGGTCAAACTCAATTGGACTAGAATCGTCAACTAAAACTTTTACAATTTTACCTGAAACTTCTGATTCAATTTCATTGAATAATTTCATTGCTTCAATAATACATAAAGTATCTCCTTCCTTAATTGTATCACCTACATTAACAAAAGTTGGTGTTTCAGGTGAAGATGAGCGGTAGAATGTACCAATCATTGATGCCTTAATTGTAATATAGTTTGCGTTTTCATCAGCTACAGGAGCAGATGTGTTTGCTACAGGTGCTACAGCAAGTGGGGCAGCAGCTACAACTTGGGCAGGCGCTTGTTGAATAATTGTTGTGATTTCTTCTCCTTCACCTCTTTTCTTTTTCCCTGGTGATTTGATAGAAATTTTAATGTTATCTATTTCTAAATCTACTTCTGTTGCTCCTGATTTTGCAACAAATTTTATCAATTCTTGAATGTCTTTTAAATCCATTTTTTTAATTTTATTTATAGTACAAAAGTAATTATTTCTTTGAGTCGTAAGCCCATTTTATAAAAATTGAGCCCCATGTAAATCCTCCACCAAATGCAGCAAGGATAATATTATCGCCTTTATTCAATTGATTTTCCCATTCCCACAAGCATAAAGGGATAGTTCCATTAGTAGTATTTCCATATTTTTCAATATTTAACATTACTTTTTCGTTTCCAACTCCCATTCTTCTTGCGGTAGCATCAATTATTCTCTTATTTGCTTGATGAGGTACTAACCAAGCAACATCATCAGCACTTAAGTTATTACGTTCCATAATTTCAGCAGAAACATCAGCCATAGACTTTACAGCTGCCTTAAATACAGGTTGTCCATCTTGGAAAACAAAATGCTCTCTGGCATCAACAGTTTCGTGTGAAGCTGGTTTTGCGGAACCTCCTGCTTTCATATGTAAGAATTCTCTCCCCGCACCATCACTTCTTAGTATTGCATCTTGAATTCCTAGTCCATCATCAGTAGGCTCTAACATTACAGCACCTGCACCATCACCAAAAATAATACAAGTTGCTCTATCGGTATAATCAATAATTGATGACATTTTATCGGCACCAACAACAATTACTTTTTTATAAGTTCCTGTTTCAATAAATTTTGAAGCTGTTGAAAGGGCATATAAAAAACCTGAACAAGCAGCCATTAAATCATAAGCAAAAGCATTTTTAGCACCTACTTTATCAGCAATGATGCATGCGGTAGAAGGAAAAACCATATCAGGAGTAGCTGTTGCGCAAATGATTAAATCAATATCTTCAGCTGAAGTATTTGTTTTTTTTAAAAGCCCATTAATTGCTTCTGTTCCTAAATCAGAAGTTCCCTTTCCTTCTCCTTTTAATATTCTTCTTTCTTTTATTCCAGTTCTTGAAGTAATCCATTCATCATTAGTTTCAACATAGGTTTCTAACTCCTTATTTGTTAAAACATATTCGGGTACATACCCTTGAATACCTGTTATTGCAGCATTAATTTTGCCCATTAGTTAAGGTTGTTTTTTATTTTACTTGCTAAATCTGCTTCTACAACATCCTTAGTAAGTGTAATCATATTCTTTATTGCAATTTCATTAGAAATTCCATGCCCAATAATAACCGTTTTATTTAATCCTAAAATAGGAGTTCCTCCATAATTTTCATAATTGAAACGCTTAAAGTAATCATCAAGTAATCCTCTTTTTTCCATTATTGAGTAGATTCCTTCTGCCTCCTTAAGTACAATATTACCTGTAAACCCATCACAAACAATTACATCAGTTTCTGAATCAAAAATATCTCTTCCTTCAATATTGCCAATAAAATTATAATCAGGGTTATTTTCCATCATACTGTAAGATGCTTGAGTAAGCATGTTCCCTTTAGTTTTTTCTTCTCCTAAATTTAAGAGGCTTACTTTTGGGTTTTTTATTCCACAAACGTGTTCTGAAAATAATGAGCCAAGAATACCAAATTGATATAACACATCAGGTTTACAATCTGCATTTGCTCCAACATCAAGCAAAACTGTTACTCCTCCATCATTTCTTGGAATTAAAGTAGATATTGCTGGGCGTAAAACACCCTCAATTGCTTTCACAGAATAAAATCCTCCAACAAACATTGCGCCAGTATTTCCTGCTGAAGCAAAGCCATCAATTTCCCCTTTTGCTAAATATTCAAAGCCTTTAGCGATAGATGAATTTGGTTTTGATTTAAATGCTTTTGTTGGGTGTTCTCCCATATCAATAACATCAGCACAGTTAATAATTTCAAAATTATTTGCACTAATATTGTGTTGTTTTAGTTCAGCAAGAATTTCAGATTCTCTACCAAACAAAACTATTTCTGTGTCCTTTGGGAGTTCATTAAGAGCAAGAATTGCTCCATGAACAGTTTTTTGAGGAGCATAATCTCCCCCCATAATATCTATACCGATTCTCATAAATAGATTGTAGTTTTAAGCTGATAAAACTACAAAATTCTATTAAAGAATTATAAAGATACTTGTTTTTCTATTGCTTGTTTCCCTCTGTAAGTACCACATTCTTCACATACTCTGTGATATTGTACTGGAGTACTACAGTTAGGACATGAATACATTGTAGTAGCAGATGCTTTATAATGCGTTCTTCTTTTGTCTCTTCTAGTCTTAGAAATTTTTCTTTTAGGATGTGCCATATTCTTTCTTTTACTATTTTATTTTTAAATCTTTTAATGCATCCCACCTAGGGTCAGACGACTTTTCTTCTTTTACAGTATATTTTTCAATTAAATCTACCATTTCTTTATTGCATGTTACTTCTCCTTGTTTGTTTAAAGGGTGTTGTCTTCTTTTTGGTAAGTTTAAAATGATCAATTCAAAGATTAATTGTTTTAAATCAATTGAATTTTCACTTTTTTTAATGTAAAATATCTCATCAGTTGATGGTAATTCTTCATCAGTTATTTTGATAATTACTTTTGTTTCTGCCATAATATCTACTGAAATTTCTTCAGCACATATATCGCAAAGCAAATTGTTTATCTTACCATTTAAAGATAATGTTAATGCTAATTTTTCACCATCTTTATCTAGTAAAGCTGTAGCGATAATTTCTGCATGTTCCACATCCGACAATGTAAATGCTTCAAAGAACTGGTCCTTTACTTCAAACGAAAAGGAATTATTTCCAACAGTAATAGCTCCTAATTTTATCTTAAACTCACTCATTCACCTGAATTTTTAAGGGCTGCAAAGATACAAATTTATTCGTACTGAACGAATTAAGTTTACTTTCTTGTTTTAAATGCTAAAGGATTGTCATTTAGCTCATTAAACTCACTTCTTTTTTTGTGAATTTGACAAGCTAAAAATAAAGCTTCTCTAAATGAAGTTTCATCAGCTAACCCCTTGCCAGCTATTTCATAAGCAGTACCATGTACAGGAGAGGTTCTTACAATATTTAACCCTGCTGTATAGTTTATCCCTTCCGAAAAGGATAAGGTTTTGAAGGCAGTTAATCCTTGATCATGATACATTGAAAGTATGCCGTCAAATGACTTTAAATTTTTGGGTGTAAAAAAGCTATCAGCAGGATACGGACCAAAAGCCATAATTCCATTTTCTTTCATCTTTTTTATGGCAGGAGAAATGATGTCATTTTCTTCATTTCCTAACATTCCTTCTTCACCTGCATGAGGGTTTAAGCCTAGAATTGCAATTTTAGGTTTTCTGATACCAAAATCTTGAATTAAAGAATTGTTTAATTTCTCAGTTTTTGCAAGTATGTTTTCAGGAGTAATAGCTTTTTTAACTTCTGTTAAAGGAACATGACCCGTTACAAAAGCAATTTTCATTGCCTCACTTATCATTATCATTAATGATTCACCATCAAAATTCCCCTGTAGGAACTCAGTGTGCCCAATAAAACCACTTACTTTTTCTTGGATTGAAGCTTTGTTGATTGGAGCTGTAACAAGTACATCAATTTTTTTATCCTTTAAAGCTTGAGTGGCTTGTTTTAAAGAATCAAATGCATGTTCACCTGAGCTAGTGGTTGCTTCACCAAATTTAATTTCTACTTCTTGCTTCCAAATGTTAAGTAGGTTTGCTTTTTTAGGATGTGCCTCTTTAATATCATTGATAATGTTAAAATTAAAGTCCTGCATTTCAAGTGTTTTTCGGTGAATTGCAGCCACTTTTGATGAACCAAAAATAATAGGCGTACAAAAATCCATAACTCTACTGTCCTTAAATGTTTTGATGATGATTTCCATTCCAATACCATTCAAATCACCAATTGAAATTCCAACCTTAATTTTTGACATTATGCTCTGTTTTTAATGAATTGGTATAATAATCTTACTCCCATTCCTGTAGCCCCTTTCCCTCTGTAGCCATATTTAGCCTTTGAATATACTCCAGGTAAATCAATATGAATAAAAGGATAATCAGTAAAATGAGCTAAAAATTTACCTGCAGTAATTGCCCCACCGTAAGGTCCTCCTAAGTTTTTAATATCTGCAATATCTGATTTAATCAATTCGCCATAATCCTCCCAAAAAGGAAATTCTGCTAAGCGCTCATGTACTTTATCACCAACTTTCTTTAATTCAGCATGTTCTTCTTTAGCGCCCTCATGCATACTTACAAAACCATAATGTCCAATGGCAGCTACTGCCGCTCCTGTTAATGTTGCTAAATCAATTACTAATTCTGGTTTGTATTTTTTTGCAAAACTAAGTGCATCAGCAAGTACCATTCTACCTTCAGCATCAGTGTTTAATACCTCTACAGTTGTGCCGTCATACATAGTAATTACATCACCAGGAGCATAAGCATTCCCAGATGGGCGATTATCAGTTGCAGGTAGCAAAGCAATAACATGTTTATCTAATTTGTTGGCTGAAATGGCTTGCATAGCACCAATTACGGTACCTGCACCCCCCATGTCAATTTTCATTAAATCCATAGAGTTGGCTGTTGGTTTTAAACTTAAACCACCAGTATCATAAACAATACCCTTCCCAACTAAAACGATAGGTTGTTTGTTAGTTGCGTTTTTTGGATTCCATTCCATAATAGTAAAGGTTGGCTCATCAATACTTCCTTTATTTACCGCCAAAAGTCCTCCCATTTTTAACGCTTCAATTTTCTTTTTATTGAAAACAGTAATCTTCATTCCATTTTCTTTTCCTGATTGAACAGCAGACTCAGCAAGTTCTTTAGCAGTAAGGTGGGAAAAAGGCTCATTGATAAGGTTTCTGGTAAGGTAAACAGCAGCAACAGTATTTTCTAGTTCTTTAGCATCATCTTCAGAAACATGGCTTAGAAATATAGTTTCTAACTTGTTTGGTTTTGGATCGGTTTTGTGCTTTGTAAAAGTGTAGTTAGATAATGCTAATCCTTCAGCAATTAAAAGCCCTTCATTAAGGGATTCCTTGTTAAAGACAAGAGAAATACATTTGTTATCCTTTACTAAATCATGTAGTTTATCCCCTAAAATCCTACAATTTTCAGCATGTTTATTGCTATCCGTTTCTTCTTTTATCTTTACAAAATGGATAAATCGATTTAAATGGTTTATGCTAACAATTTCTTTATTATTTATATGTTTTTTAAGGTATTCTAACTCCCCTTCTCTTAAAAAAATGTTATTACTATCTGAGCTTTCACTATAAATATGAATGATATTTCCTTCAGAACTTAAATCAATCTTATTTGCAGTTGCTTTTTTAATTGTAGTCTTCATAATATTGTGTAATTTTGAACGCACAAAACTAAGTAATTTTATGGATAGTAAGCTATTGCTTGAAAGGGCATTGAAAAAAGAATTTTTATCAGCTGAGGAAGGTCAGTATTTGTATGAAAATGTACCTACTGCTGACTTAATGTGGGTGGCAAATGAACTAAGGCAAATGCAAGTGCCTGGTAATGTTGTTACTTGGCAGATTGACCGTAATGTAAATACGACTAATGCTTGTACTGCAAATTGTAAATTCTGTAATTTTTTCCGTCATCCTAAGCATGAAGAAGTATATGTAACTGACCTAGAAACTTATAAGGTAAAAATAGAAGAAACCATTAAATTTGGAGGCGATCAGTTATTATTACAAGGAGGACATCACCCAGGGTTAGGTTTGGATTATTACATGAAACTATTCCGTGATTTAAAAGCACTTTATCCGAACATGAAACTGCACGCATTAGGGCCACCTGAAGTTGCACATATTTGTAAGATTGGGGGGCATACGCATGAACATGCTCTTACTGAATTGAAGAAGGCAGGAATGGATAGTATGCCAGGAGCTGGAGCCGAAATTTTAAGCGACAGAGTTAGGCGTTTAATTTCCAAAGGGAAATGTACTGGGCAAGAGTGGTTAGATGTAATGAAAGTAGCCCATAAAGTAGGGCTTACAACATCAGCAACAATGATGTTTGGTCATATTGAAACGATAGAAGAACGCTTTGATCATTTAGTAAGAATAAGAGAAGTACAAGCGCAAAAACCTGAAGGAGAAAATGGGTTCTTGGCCTTTATTGCTTGGCCGTTTATGGATGATGGTACACTATTGCAAAGAGTGAAAGGAATAAATAATAATACTTCAGCTGATGAGTATATGCGTATGGTTGCCATTAGTAGAATAATGCTACCGAATATTGTGAATATTCAAACTTCATGGCTTACGGTTGGTGCAGATACTGCACAACTTACTTTGCATGGAGGAGCAAATGATATGGGTTCAATCATGATTGAGGAAAATGTAGTTTCGGCTGCAGGAGCACCCCATAGGTTTACGGCCAATAGCATACAGGAATGTATAAAAGAAGCAGGGTTTGAGCCACAACTAAGAACTCAGCATTATGTGGAAAGAGAAATGCCAGAGATGGAAGAGCAGGTAATTGATTATTAATATGTTTACTGGAATAATAGAACAAATAGCTGAGGTAGTAAAAGTAGAAAGTGAGGGGAGTAATGTTCATATTACTTTAAAATCAGCTATTACTAATGAGTTAAAGATAGACCAGAGTGTGGCACATAATGGCGTATGCCTTACGGTAGTTGCTATTAATGATGATGAATATATGGTTACGGCCATTAAGGAAACCTTGGAAAAATCCAATATTGGTTTGCTGGAAGTAGGTAGCAAGGTAAACATGGAAAGATGCCTAAAAGTAGGAGGGAGGATTGATGGACATATGGTACAAGGTCATGTTGATCAAATAGCAAAGTGTGTAGAAGTTAAAGATGAAAAAGGTTCGTTCGTATATACTTTTAAGCACAAGCAGACAGAGGGTATGACAGTAGAAAAAGGATCAGTTTGTGTGAATGGGGTGAGCTTAACGGTTATTAACTCAAAGGACACTTCTTTTTCGGTAGCGATAATACCTTATACGCATGAACACACTAATTTTCATGAAATTGAAGAGGGAACAGTAGTGAATATAGAATATGATATACTAGGAAAGTATATATCAAAAATGTTTTTAAACAATATATAAAAGATAAAAATGAAACCAACATTATTAATTTTAGCAGCAGGAATGGGAAGCCGTTATGGTGGCCTAAAACAAATTGATGGAATTGGCCCAAATGAAGAGCCAATTATTGAGTACTCAATATATGATGCCATTAATTCAGGATTTGGAAAAATAGTATTTGTTATCAGAAGAGAGTTTGATGAGGCTTTTCGTGCTCGCTTTGATAAGTTTGCCGATAAAATTGCTATTGAATATGTGTACCAGCCTGTAAATGTAAAAGTGGAAGGAATCACAACTATTGAGCGTACAAAACCTTGGGGAACATCACATGCTGTGCAAGTGGCAAAAGATGTAATAAACGAACCCTTTGCAGTTATTAATGCTGATGATTATTATGGTGCTGGGTCGTTCCAATTAATTGCTGATTTCTTAACTAAAGACTGTTCGCCATCATTGATGGCAAT
>Ga0233426_10000837_pt1 | contig 30509 bp, 26 predicted proteins | sample SI_118_April2016_6_FD_179875 | JGI IMG/M metagenome (GOLD analysis project Ga0233426, IMG submission 179875) | Seawater microbial communities from Saanich Inlet, British Columbia, Canada - SI_118_April2016_10_MG | ecosystem: Environmental > Aquatic > Marine > Inlet | place: Canada: British... | reverse complement strand
ACCATTTGAAGTTCCTGAGAGAACTGTTCATGGTCAGTGAAAGAATAGTTATTGAACACTGGGGCAGAACCGCGCTCTTCAATCGCAGCAATCATCGACAGCGCTAAGCCATACTCTCCTGCCCCGTCTATACCGTAGTTGACGGGTCCCGCAGGAATATCATCTGGAACGACTTGGTTAAAGAACAGACCACCAATGGTTAACAACGGCAAATCGGTTATGATATTGGCGCTGTTGATGCCGTCTAAATCGGCATTGTTCAAACTTTTCACTTCGCGAGTAGCGGTGATAGATTTAAATTCAACATCGCCAAAGGCACCCATATCGTCAAACTTGTATGAGACCGTTAACGAGTGGGCATCAACGTCATTGGTAGCACGTGAGCTCATATCAGAAGAGCCCATACCAGGCTTTGAGTCAGCCGAGGCCAGCTCATCATTTGTCCAAGCAATAAAATCATTTGCCCAGCCTAAATAAGTATCTACCTCTGGCGCGCCGAGCATACCGAAATTTCGGAACTGATTGATTCCTCCGACTGTGGCTGCAACTGTTTCAGCGCGACTGGCGCTATTTACTGCCACAGCAGACGGATAACCTTCGGCATTGATAACATCAGCCCGAGGATTAAAACCTACCACATCCATCATCTGCGAGTGCTCGTCGAGCTCATCGTGAGAAAAGCTGTAGTCGATAGCCAAGCTGTCTGAAGGTGCATAACGCAGAGAGAAACGGTGGCCGGAACGGTCAAGATTTTCAAATCCAGCCACGCTCGAGTTGCTGTTGTCGTAGAGATCATCGCGCTTGCGCGTGTAGCCAGAAATAGCCATTCCCAAATTATCGCTGAGCGGCACATCGAAGCGCATATTAGCCGCTTCATAGCCGTAATCACCTGCAGACAGCTTCACCTTAGCGCCGAGTTCTTCGCCAGGCTTCTTAGTAATAAAGTTAATCGCACCACCGATAGAGTTGCGTCCGTAGAGAGTACCCTGAGGGCCTTTCAATACCTCGATGCGCTCCAGATCCATGGCATCAACGCCATTACCCGTTGCTTTACCCAGGTAGACTCCATCGATGTAGATCGCGTTAGCCGGATCAGAGGAAACACTGTTGGGGTTACCTGCACCAATGCCACGTAGAGAGAAACTGACATTACCTCGAGATGAGGGAGCTTCGTAACCCTGGACACCCGGAATGGCGTCAAACAGGCTCGTAATATCGACAATACCTTGGTTTTCGATACCCACTTCAGTGAGCACCTCGATCGAAATCGGCGTGTCCTGGAGATTTTGCTCACGCTTTTCAGCGGTAACAACAACCTCTTCGAGCATACCAGCTGCAAGAGTTGAATTGGCCGCTACTATGGCTAAAGCAATAGCCGTTCTGTAGATCGCGGTTTGCATACCTTTTTTCATAATTACCCCCTCGGTTTTTATGGACTGTCTAATTGACATCATTTGTTCACAGTTGAACTTTTCTAGTTATTTTAGTGTTGTGCATATTATTATTTTGTGGCTTCTCAAAATCGTTTAAATGAAACGACAAATCGCCAAAATATTCTGGCGCAATTGTGCGTTCGCTAAAGCGCCACAGGTCTCTTTCTTTGACAAACTTATCGTAATAACGTCCCGCCATTATGGTTTGCAACGGGAAACCCTCTAGGGCCTGGGTCACTGTAAACAGGGACTGAGCTGTTGCCCTATCACCCTCTAACTCAATCACTAAATTATTAACATAGTGCGTAGTGCATGGCGTTCCAGTATGCGGATAAATTTTCACCCTCATACGATTTGCAGAAAGTACCTGCGCGCCACCTTCGAGCACTTCAGCTGAGGGCAGAAAGAGTAACCTCGCCTTGCTCATCAATGCTGCAACAGCTTCAAAATCACCCGCATCGATTCGCTCTGCGTAGCTATAAACTAACAGTTGAATTCGTTGATAATCACTCACTGCAATGCTCTTAAATCTATTTTTCTTATTATTGCTTCCAAGTTACCGAGCTAAAGACAGATTCGACAGTACAAAATCTGTCAACTTAATAGACCAAACGCGTCACTTTAAAAAAGAGGGCACCGACAACTTATGCCGCATCCTATGCCGCATTAATGGTCTCTAGCTTTAGAATATTTTGCCTGTAGGCTTTCGGCGTATGCCCAGTCCAGTGCCGAAAAGAGCGCACAAATGAGCTCGGTTCGGTAAAGCCCAATTCGTCGGCTACATCATTTATTTTGCGGCTAGCATCGCTCAAAAAATCAATCGCCAATTTGCAGCGCACCTCATCCTTTATCAGTTGGTAAGAAATTTTTTCCTTGAGCAGACGCCGGCGCAGGCTCGACTCCGACATATGCAGGCGGTGAGCAATTTCAGAAAAGGAAGGCACGCCAGTTTTAAAATCGTAGCCAATAAGCTGTTTAATCGCCTCGGCCGCTGAACTGGGCTGACGTTCGATCATACTTAGCTGAAAAACGGTGGTATCTAAAAACGGCTGCAGAGAGGCGGTATTTTGCACAACGCGAAGCTCGAGGGTATCGCGAGGGAAAACGATGCGATTGGCCTTGGCGGAAAAGGTTATTGGGCAGCCCAGCATCTCTTCCATATTGTTGGCATAGGATGAACCTATACTGGGTCGCGCAACCTCCACTCGGACAGCCTGAATCGAATGACCGGTCAACCAGCCACAAAATGCATGCCACACCAATAGGCCGGAAGCCATGGTAACCGTATCGAAAGTGCCGGCTAATTTCCATGAGGGAGGAACAAACAATGTAGAGATATTTTGCGTGTCAAAACTGTAGTGCAAACTGGCCTGATCGGCGTCAACCTCAAGACTTAACTGCCGCCCGGTCAGCGGCCGCATCATCTCTTCAAAACGCTGGGCGCGCTCCAGAGCCTCACCTAAGGTGGTGCAGCCCATCAGCGCATAGCACATCATTTCAAATGAATCTGTGCCCAGACCACCACCCCAGGGAATATGGGGATTAGTTTTTTGCATTGCCTTTACCAATTCGCGGTAAAGTGCTGAATATTTAATACTCGAGAGGGGTGCGTTATCGCTGAGCAGCGACAAACTGGCAACGTCTACTTCTGCCGCAGCTGCAATGGCATTGACATCCAAACCAATATTTTCGATATAGTCTATAAGCCGATGAAAGGTGCTCGCAGCAACATTAATATCAACCATGACTGACCTCTCATTTTATTTTTATGTCGAGAGAATTTGTCAATAAAAACGAATTTTTGCGCTCTATCTAAAGCTACAGAGATCGGTATATTGACTTCATTTGACAGAGCTAATAGTGACATGATCGACGCCAGCTACCAACCCTATTTACGTCGCGAAATTAGTACAAATGGATTAACAAACGCGTTTTTCAACGGCGTAATCTGCTGGCTTCTGATTAAACAAAAGGCTGATTTAACCTGGTGGGGTGAACACAGCTTTGCCGGTGATATTCTGGCCACAGCGCTTATACTACCCTGGATTGTGGCGATGATTGTGATCCCTCTGCAGCGCCGTAAAGTGCGCCAAGGCAAGATTCAGCCCTGGCACTGCGACAGCAATTCGCCACAAACTCTTCGATTACTTAACCGTTTCCCACAGTCTCTGTGGCTAAATGGAATTTGCTTTGGACTACTCGGCATGTTGATTGTTGCACCCCTAACCCTGCTGCTGTTGTGGATTGTCGGGGCCAATCTCTTCACACCGATGGAGTACGCTATTTTTAAAGGTATCTGGGCCGGCTGTTTAGCCGCGATCACTGTATTGCCGATGCTGTTTGTCGGCTTGCGTGCTGAACGTACTCCCGCACAAGAGGGGCTAGTATGAATCATGCAATTTTGAACAGTCCCGCCAGCATTGGCTCAATGCAACTAAAAAACCGCTTTGTCTTGGCAGCCATGGGCTCTAATTACGCCACCCCTGAGGGCCATTGCAGTGAACAGTTAATCGCCTATTACGAGGCTCGCGCCAGGGGCGGTGCCGGGCTATTAATTTTAGAAACCACCTCGGTAAGCTGGCCAGCAGGCTGCTCCATGCCCAATATGGTGGGGTTTTCAGACGACTGCTTTTTACCCGGGCTGAGGGAACTGACCTTTAGAGTCCATCAATATGACTGCAAAATTGCCGCTCAGCTCAATCACAGTGGCAAGGTATCTCAAGAGGACACTATTGCCGGGCGGCCTATATTAGTACCCTCGATACCAGGAAAAAGCCGCAATGACATGATGCCATTGCTGACCCGCGAAGAGCTCGGCAACTTTATTAAAATGGGTGGGCCAGACGGCAAAGGGCCGCGCTACCATGTTATGGATCAGGACGATATTGACAACCTGGTGAACGACTTTGTCAGTGCAGCAAAACGCGCAGTTATAGCCGGCTTTGACGGCATTGAAATACATGGCGGTCACGGCTATGTGATCTCCAGTTTCCTTTCACCCGCAACCAACCAGCGCGACGATAAATACGGCGGCTCGGTGGAAAAACGCGCGCGTTTGATGGTGGAGATTGTTCGCGCTGTGCGTGCTGCAGTGGGCTCTGAATTCCCGATTATTATTCGCCTCGACGCCAAGGAATATCGCGTCGAAAACGGTATTACGCCAGACGATTTTATTGCCGCTGCCAAACTCGCCCAACAGGCTGGTGCAGATGCCATTGATGTCAGTGCCTACAGTGACACGCAAAAAGGCATCGCCTTCACTGAAGCGCCCCTGGTTCACCAGCCATCCGCCTATGTACCTTTTAGCGAGCAGGTTAAACGTGAGCTCGATATACCAGTGATCGCCGTCGGCCGCATTGAACTGGACAGCGCCGCCAAGGACATCGCCAACCATAAATACGACTTTCTCGGTCTCGGCCGCAAGCTAATTGCCGACCCCGAGCTACCCAACAAAAGCGCTGCCGGTATGGCCCAGAGCATTAGACCCTGCATCTACTGCTATATCTGTGTCAGCCAAATCTTTATCAACAAGCCGATGCTCTGCGCCGTCAACACCGATGTCGGCCGCGAGTACAGCGGCGACCTGATTGCTAGCAGCAGTGACGCAGGCCGACGCTTCGCCGTGGTTGGCGGCGGCCCCGGAGGCATGGAAGCGGCGCGACTTCTGGCCACAGCTGGGCATCAGGTAACCCTGTTTGAAAAAGAGCCACAGCTCGGCGGCACAGCGCGTATTGCGGCCCTCGCCTATGAGCCCAATAGCGGCTTAATCGACTATTTAACCACTGAACTGAAACGCTTAGATGTCGATGTGCAACTCAATAGCCCAGTGAACAAAGACGCTTTAGCTGCACTTAACCCAGATCATGTGATTGTTGCCACTGGCGCCAAGCGCGAAGCCCCTGAAATCCCAGGCAAAGATCTCAAACATGTGTTTGACGGTGAAGAGATGCGTGGCCTGCTGCTCGGCGGCGATGATCGTGGACTGAAAAAGCTCAACCCGATCAAACGCGCCTTGGTGAGTATTTCTCAGGCCCTGGGTCTAACGAGCAATATTGGCTGGGTGCGAGTGCTCAGCCACCTGTGGATGCCCCTGCAGAAAGATATAGTGATTGTCGGCGGCGGCTTGGTGGGCATAGAAATTGCTGAGTTTTTAATCGAACGACGCCGTAGTGTAACGGTCTTGGAACCCAGCGCCACGCTGTCACCAGAGCTTAGCATTGTGCGTCGCGCACGAGTAATTCACCTGCTGCGCGAACACGGCTGTGACATGCTGACTAACGCCACTGTTAGCCATATTGATCAAGCTGGGGTGCACTACGAACATAAAGAGCAAAAGCACTGCATCAAGGCTGATCAGGTGATTATTGCCCAGGGCGCTGACTCAGATACCCAGGTTGGCGAACGAGTCAAAGGAGATGGATATTCGGTGACGACGATCGGAGACTGTCGCTCAATTGGCTATCTTGACGGCGCGATCCACGATGCGCGCACTGCGGTGAGTGAGTTGTTGCAGCCTCAGGCCTAAGATATTTTTACCTTAACCCCTGAGCATCAGCCCCAGAACTTACTCTCCAGCCTCTTTAGCAAGGTGCAAAAATACCGGCACTTCACCGCCGCCATGAACTTCGAGACTGGCTCCCGACACATAAAATGCCTCGTCCGAGCAGAGATAGACCACGGCTTTGGCAATATCTGCCGGCTCGGCCATGCGCCCCATGGGCAACATATCCGCGACCCGCTTAAAACCTTCGGCACCACCGTAGTGTGCTTCTCCCGCGGGGTGATACACCAGCCCAACCACCAGGCCATTAACGCGAATCTTGGGCCCCCACTCCATGGCCAGAGATTGAGTGGCATTTAATAGCCCAGCCTTAGCGGCACCATAGGCGGCAGTACCAGGTGAGGAACGCACGGCACTGACACTGGAAATATTAATAATACTCCCCGGCACATCCCCTTCACTAAGGGCGGTATAGGCCTGCTGCGACATCACCAGCGGCGCGATTAGATTAAGCTGCACCAGTTTCTCGGTGAGGCTTGGCGACGCCGTTGCCGACTCGACCGGTGGACTACCGCCGGCGTTATTGACCAGTATGTCGAGACGCCCATAGGCGGCTAAGGCAGCATCAATCACCAACTGCGACTGCTCTGCCTGGCGAATATCCGCCTCTACAAACAGCGCTTGCTTACCACCTGCAACAATCGCGTCGCTGGGTTGGCGTCGGCCGCAGATAACTACGTCTGCGCCCTCGGTCAACAGATAGCGGGTAATCTCCTGGCCTATATTGCCGGCGCCTCCAGTGACAATGGCGCAACGTCCTTCAAATCGTTTCATAATAATCTCTATAGATAGGGCGGATGGATGGTCGCCGTATTGTCCAAACAGATAGCTGCGCCATTAATATGCCGCGACTCGTCAGAGGCCAAAAACAAAAGGGTATTGGCAACATCCTCAGGCTGGCAAATAAATGGCGCCGTGCGCTGATAGCCAGCGATTACCTCTGCCGGCATATCCGCAGCAATCTCTCGCGCCATCTTGGTGTTAATGCCATCCGGATGCACCGAGTTACAGCGTACCCCAGAGCCCTGCTGCTTGCACAGCACCGCTGTGCTCATAGTTAGGTTGCGCACCGCGGCCTTGGCCGCGGTGTAGGCGCAAAAGTGCGGCATACCCATAAGGGCTGAGGAGGAGGACATATTGATAATCGACCCGGCACCGCTGGCAGAGATAATCGGCAACAGATAATGGATTGCTAGGAACACGCTGTCGGCATTGACCGCCATAACCTCTCGCCACTGCGCGAGTGACTCCTGCAAGATATCACTGGAGCGCAGTATGGCGGCGTTGTTCACCAGTATGTCGAGCCTGCCATAATCCTCAGCGATCACTGCCGCACAGCGCTGCCAATCGGCCTCTTGGGCCACATCTAACAGCATAAATCGCGCGCCGATTTGTGCCGCAGCCGCCTCACCCTGGGCGCTATTAACATCGGTCATCAGTACAGTTGCACCCTCTTGGCAAAAACGCTGTGCCGTGGCAAATCCGACGCCGCGAGCAGCGCCAGTGACTAGTGTGACCTTGCCCTGCAGACGACCTTTTGACTGCTCTGATAATTCCATTTTGTACCCCTTTTTTTGTAGAACTATTCTAGCGGTATCTCGGCTGCACTAGCGTAATGCGAATGGACTAAAGTACCTTAAACAGCCTCCAGCAGGTCTAAATGTAGTGGTAAACTTGAAAAAAATCAGGAGCCATTTATGCCCACACTTCTCGCCAACAGCCCCAGCGACCTATTCTCATTTGTCGGTCATCAACTTGGGCCCACGGAGTCAATTCTTGTGGACCAGCTGCGAATCAACCAATTTGCCGACGCGACTGGCGATCATCAGTGGATTCATGTGGATCCAGTAAAAGCCGCCGAAGGGCCCTTTGGAAAAACCATTGCCCATGGCTACCTGACCCTGTCCCTGGCAAATCTGTTTCTCCCCGAGCTTATTCGCACAGAGAATTTTTCCATGGGAGTCAATTACGGAGCCGATAATATTCGCTTCCCGGCAACAGTTCCGGTCGACTCCAAGGTTTTCGCCAGCGGTGAGGTGCTCTCTGTTGATGAGGCAAAAGGCGGTGTGCGTATGATTGTCAGAGTGAGTGTTTTTGTCGAGGGCAGTGAGAGACCGGCCTGTGTTGTCGATACTATTAGCCTAATGTATCCCTAAAATAGGCACTCCTAAAAGATACAGCCCTAAAAAAACCCCAATAACGCAACCGTCATTGGGGTTTTTTATTAACGACATTTTTTAAATTAGCTCCAGGAGGCTGTCGGACTTAGGCGTTCATAGCGAGGGAAAGCCGGTTTGAGTCATTTTTTATGCAAGTTTGAGGAGAATAGTGGTTCTATTTGACGAAAAATTGCACAAAAAAGGGCCAAATCCAGCTTTTCCGCAGTAGAACAGTCCTAAGTCCGACAGCCTCCTAGAGCTTAAATACCGTCTTGGCATTCTCGCGCAGGAACTTAGGCCAAACTTCGTCCTTAAAGGGCACATTTGGCATGTCGCCAAAAATCCGCTCCAGAGACAGACCCATGGGGAAATAGCCGGCATACATCACCTTATCTGCCCCTCGAGTATTGGCGAACTTAACTATATCCTCCGGGTAATGCTTGGGTGCAAAAGCACTGGTCATATAATAGAGGTTGGGGTATTTGAGCATTAACTTCCACGCCAACTCTGTCCAGGGCTCGCCGCCATGGCGCATGACCACGCGCAATTCAGGGAAGAACCAACAAATCTCATCCAGGTGTTCAACCTTTTGCGGTTCCATGGGAATCCGCGGACCGGGCACACCGACACAGGGGCAGAAGGGAATATCTAAATCAATACAGGCAACAAAAATCGGATACCACTTTTTATCGCTCAGAGACACCTGAGGGCAGAGGCCCGAAGGAAAAGCGGTGACCGCTTTGATATCGTAAAGCTCTTTTAGGCGACGGATTTTGCGCACCTCTTCCATGCCATTGTTGGGGTTGCAGTCATAACAGGCAAAAAAGCGATCCGGGTGCTTTAGCACCGCTTCATTCTGGGTGAAATATTGATTTTCATCGACACCGAGCATGGCCTTTTCAATGCCGAACTCATCCATCTTTTCCAGGGTATAGGCGATATAGTCGTCCTGCACGCCGGTCTTGGGCACATCTTTAAACATATACTGCGCTGGCATTTTAAACATTTGCCGACTCTGCTCATCCATCAGCAGTGGCTTAATAAAGTCGTAGTAATTCGATGTGTCGTTATTCGGCACTGCTAACATCAAATCGATGATGCCAATATCCTTGGGCATGGCCATAACATTTCCTCTTTTTCTGATTATTTTTAGTCGTCTGTCAGTGCAGTCGAATTCTCTTGTTGGTCCTGCTACAGACCGGCCTGCTCTGCTGTAGGGTAGTCAATATAGCCTTCGGGGCCCGCCGTGTAGAGTGTTTTGCTGTTCATTCTACTCAGTGGCGTGCCTTTGGCGACACGCTCAACAAAATCGGGATTGGCAATAAAGGCACGGCCAAAAGATACCGCAGCGGTACCCTGGTCGACGATGAGCTGATTGGCCTCTTCTGGGCTGAAGCTGTCGTTGACGATCAGTGCACCTTTAAAGTGCTGCTGCGCGAGCGCAATATTGTCGATACCGGTGGACGCCATACGGATCACATGGAGATAGGCTAAACCCATGGGTGACAGGGCATCGAACAGTGCCGCAAAGGTTTCACTGGGGTCGTCATCCTGCAGGTCATTAAACGGGTTGCCAGGGCAGACGCGCAATCCCACTCGGCCAGACCCCACTGCAGCGCAAAGTGCCTGTGTCACTTCAAGCACAAAGCGCAGGCGATTGTCTAAACTGCCGCCGTATTGATCGCGGCGCTGGTTGCTACCGGTGGATAAAAATTGCGCCGGCAGGTAGCCAGAGGTGCAGTGTAATTCAATGCCATCAAAACCCGCCGCCATGGCACGTTTAGCAGTCTCGCAGTACTCGCGAATAATCTCGGGAATCTCGGCAGTTTCAATGGCTCTCGGCGTAGGCATAGATTGCATGCCCTCAGGAGTGAAAATCTTCTCCTGACAGGGAATAGCCGACGGGCCAATCAAGTCGCTGCCTGGCGCCTTATTATCGGGGTGTCCAACCCGACCACAGTGCATGATCTGGGCCACTATGCGGCCATCTTTCTTATGTACCGCATCGGTTACAGCTCGCCACAGAAGCTGTTGCTCGTCGCTGTAGAGGCCGGGAGATAAGCTGTACCCTTTACCGGTTGGCGAGGGGTGTATGCCTTCACTAATAATCAAGCCAGCACTGGCGCGCTGGGCGTAATATTCAACATGTAAATGCGACACTGAGTCATCTGGGTTGGCCCGACTACGGGTCATAGGCGCCATCACAAAGCGATTTTGCAAGTCAATATCACCGAGGCGAAGTGGGGTAAAAAGTGCATCTAACATTTGTCTAATTTTCCTTTCTCAAAGATTCAGCTGCGAAGTCTGTCTATCAGCGTGTTCGAATACTGGGCGCGCCACTGTCCCTTCGCATGGTTTTTAAAAACTGATCAATCGGTGCAGGCTCAGCCACCGCCGGCAGTTCATCAGTAATTGGGTTATTCCAAAACTCTTGCCAACTGGGCCACAGGTCATGGAAGGCACCATCGTAGTTGTCGCGGTCGGGCCAGCGCATTTTATGCTCACCAACCGGGGGCTTATTAAGGTCTGTGGCGTACCAGTAACAGGGCAGGCGACGCTGAAAATACCAGCGACCGTCAATGCGCTGATATTGGTCCCAGTAGATCATCTGCATGATCACCCAATCGATACCACCGTCAGCGCGAGTTGTCTCATGCTCATTCTTGGAGTAGACAACACCCAATGCATGATCGGGGTCGTTAAACTCAATAATATGGTTGCCAATATGATGAGAGGTGCCGGTAAATTGAACTCTTAGAGTCTCATCCATCCAGCGTTTAAAGTGCGCCCGACCCTGCATGCCTTTGCCAACCCGCACATCTTCGGGAAACAGATTAACCAGCGCATCTAAATCGCGCATATCCAGAGCCAGGGAATACTTCGCCGGCAACTGACGAATTTCGTCAAGGGACTCCAGGCGATCAATTCGTGCAAGCATCTCATTCATACTTTTTTACCTTTAATTTTTTTTCGCGCACCTGCTGCAGCGCCAGCCATACGCCCGCTAAAAGAGGCGTCGCCAACTGAAATGCCCGAGGCGTAACCATCGGCCCGGCGCGGAACACCGCTGGCATTGCGACCAGCTGCATAAAGCCCGGGAATAACTGCGCCGGTCTCGGCTAGCACTTCCCCGGAAACTCGAGTCTCCAAGCCCCCAAGAGTAAAGTACGGCATATTGACGCCGCGCCCCGGCGTACAATCGAGCGCCACATAGGGCGCAGAAAGCGGCTTCAACCACTCCCCCGCCTTGTGAAACTCTGGATCTGAACGCTGCTCGGCGTGGCTATTATAGAGCTCGACAGTCCGTTTTAACTGTTCCTCTGGCACATCGAGTTCGGCCAGCAACTCAGTTAGGGTCTCACCGGTGGCGGCAACTTCTGCACCCAGATAAGAGCGGGTTTCGTAGTTGCCATAATCCTCAACACTGAGCAGCAGATATACGGGTCCGGGAGGCTGTTGCAGTACATGAGCGCCGACCCTGCCATGGTAACAATCTTCGTTGATAAAACGCTTGCCATGGGCATTGATAAAAATGCCATAGGTCAGTGACGAAGGTGGATAAAACGGCAAACTGACAAAACCCTGATGCATATTATTGAGCGCTGCACCCATGCCCTGCCCGATCAAAATGCCGCTACCGGTATCGCCAGCATTGCCAATAGGTATATTGCAACGCATTAAATCCGGCGCGTATTGGGCGAGCATTTCGCGGTTCATAACAAAGCCACCGGCACATAAAATAACCCCTTGATTGCAGGCGATATAACGCTCCTGCATATTGCTCCTAACAACCAGCCCAACTACCTCTCCGCTGTCTTCGATCAGTCGCAGAGCGCGCGTCTCATAGCTAATTTCAACACCACGCTCAATCGCCGCAGCGGTGAGTATCTGCATAAACAATGGACCACCATGATCGCCCTTTATCGCCAGATTATGACCGCGAGGGGCTGGTGCAATACTGTCCACATAGGGGTAAGCTTTTTCGCTGCCGGTATAGAGCAAACCATCATCGGTGGTAGCGACAATAGCGCGAGCTTTAAACTCAGTGTCATTAAAGGACACACCCAGATCCACTAACCAATTAAAATGATCGACACTGCCCTCGCAGTAAGCGCGAGTTTTTGCGCTATCGGCCTCGGGACCGTTGCTCTGCATAAGGTAGTTATACATGGCTTCAACGTCATCATTATAGCCGCACGCTTTTTGTACACGAGTACCAGCACCCAAATAGAGCTCTGCCGATGACAGTGCCGTAGAGCCGCCGGATCCCGATGCTACATCACAAATAAGTACTGAGCTGCCAGCATCAGCTGCGGCTATGGCTGCGCAGGCGCCAGCACCACCAAAACCCACTACTATCACATCATACTGAGCATGCCACTGCGCTACGCTTGCAGCGGCGATGGCTGCAGTGGCTATGGCAGATTGTGCAGTTGAGTGAGGTGCAGTTTTCACGGCTTTCCTTTTTATGACTTTACCAGGGCATCTTTTATTTGATGATATTCTTCGACTGGGGCGATTAAACTCTTTTTAAACACCTTTTAACGCGCCTGTTTACGAGCTGGGTTCAGGGTTCTAAAGTTAGTGGGATTAGCCTTTGGACACAGCGTCCAAACGGACGATGCTGGGCTTTTGCTTGCTAGCCGCTAAGGGCTTTTGGTTACTGACCGCCAAGGGCCATTTCTTGCTGGTCACCAGGGGCATTTTTATGCTCGGAAGTAAAATTATTACAGTAGCTGAAAAACATAGTCCGAATGGTTGTATTACTTTATTCGATTCAACCTTAATCTAGTCTTTGATCCATCTTATTTATTAAATTTTTTATTAGTGTTTTCATTCGGCAAACGCGGAGCGCAGACAATGCAATGGTATACAGGTAACACCTTTTACGACACATTATTAATTGTGGGCTTTGTCTACGCAGCCCTAGTATTTGTCTCGAGCCTTTTTGGCACCGCCCAATACGGTGGTCGCTTTGGCGGCGGCAAACGCTCCAAGGGTGTCAAGTTGCATGCCAAAACCGGCTGGGTCTTAATGGAACTGCCCGGCCTGATTATCTTTCCCATTGTGTTTTTTATGGGTGAAAATTCAGACCAGCTGGTACCGCTTATTTTTCTTGCGATCTGGATGATCCACTACAGTAATCGCGCGCTGTATACGCCATTGATGATGCGTGTTCAGCCCGGCTCAAGCTCTTCATTCGCACTCAATGTGGTGATCGCCGGCTGGTTAACGCTATTTTTACACGGCTATTTTAACGCTGCCTTTATTACACAGCTTGGTACCCAGTACACCGATGCCTGGCTGACTGATCCGCGCTTTATTATCGGCATGGCCATCTATCTATTTGGCTTTAGCCTAAATATCCACTCGGATTCAATTCTGCGCAACCTGCGCTCAAAAACCCCCTCAGCGGACGAACCACGCTACAAAATTCCCTATGGTGGCGCCTTTCGTTTTGTCTCCTGCCCACAGTACCTGGGTGAGATGCTATCCTTTGTCGGATTCGCCATTATGACTTGGAATCTGGGTGCGGTATTTGTACTGGCCATGACCGTGGGCAATCTCGGCCCCAGGGCCCTGTATACCCATCGCTGGTTCAAGAAAACCTTTGCCGATTACCCTCAAGAGCGCAAGGCAGTTATTCCCTATATTCTCTAAGGCAGCCGGATGCTGTGGCCAGTTGATAATGGCGTAATTAAGTCGCGAGGTAAGTCGCTTATGACTCAACATTACAGAAGATTGGCCACAGCGCTATTGCCTCTACTACTGGCTTGCTCAGTCACCGCAGCTGCTCCGCCGAATATCATTATTGTGGTAGCCGACGATTTGGGCTGGAATGATGTCGGCTTTCACGGCGGTGATATAGAGACCCCGGCGCTGGATAAACTGGCCAGCGAGGGGTTAAGCCTCAATCGCTTTTATACTACCCCGATCTGCTCCCCCACCAGAGCTGCGCTAATGACCGGCCGCGATCCAATGCGTCTGGGCGTTGCCTACAGCGTGATTTTGCCCTGGGACAATAACGGCGTTCACCCTGACGAACATTTTATGCCGCAGTCATTTCGCGCCGCTGGCTATCAAACAGCCATGGTCGGCAAATGGCACCTGGGTCATGCACAGATGAGCTACCACCCAAACCAGCGTGGCTTTGAGTATTTTTACGGGCACCTGCACACCGAGGTCGGGTATTTTTCTCCCTTCGCTAATATGGGCGGCAGCGACTTTCAGCGCAACGGCGAAACGATTCATGATGAGGGCTACGAAACCTTTCTCCTGGCCGACGAGGTGACGCGCTATATTCGTCAGCGCGATAAAACCAAGCCCTTCTTTATCTACATGCCCTTTTTAGCCCCGCATACGCCGCTGGAAGCGCCACAGCCGCTAAAACATAAGTATGCCAATATCAATACCGACCTGGCCCCTGCCCGCTCGCGGCACACAGATGCCACGCGGCGCTCCGCCAAAGCCCAGGGCCGCCCCAGCGCCAGACCGGTATACGCAGCAGTGGTCGACGCCATGGATCAGGCAATAGCTCAGGTGCTGACCACGCTGGATGAAGAACAGCTCAGCGAAAACACATTGGTAATGTTTTTTAGTGATAATGGCGGCGCGGCCTATTCCGTAGGCGGTGCTGACAATGCGCCACTGCGCGGCGGCAAGGGCGAAACCTTTGAGGGCGGTATTAGGGTGGTGTCTCTGTTACGCTGGCCCGCAGCGATAAAAGCCGGCACGGTTTCAGAGCAGATCATGCATGTGTTCGACGTATTTCCCACCATTGCTGCTGCCGCTGGGATCGAGACGCAAAACCGTAAAAAGCTCGATGGTGAGAATATGTGGCCATCGATACAATCTGGACAGTCGGTGCCGCGGGATAAGAGATTATTTTTTACCTCTGAGATCCCTATTTATGGCAATTTTAATTTTGCTGCCATAGATGGCGATTGGAAATTAGTGCAAGAGGTCAAGCAGACCTTAGTTGAGACCCAAACCACCAACTGGCTGTTTAACTTGGCGGACGACCCCAACGAATACCATGATTTAAGCGCGGCGCAACCAGAACTTGTTACGGCACTGGCTGAGGCTATTTTAGATTGGCGCGGCCTGCATCCAATTAGTGGTCTGCGTTCTAAAATGGCACCACCACCGGGCTGGCGCGCGCCCAATGACTGGGCAGATTACCCTAGGTCTTTGGAGAGTTTACAAAGCAGCAGTGCCCCCACTATGGCGCCGAACCCAATTATTGAAGAAATCCTCGACCGTCAACATGGCCGCCGCGGTCGCGTCACCTATGATTGCGATCGCGGACCAGAGCTGACAATCCCATGCCATCCGGCGGCGGTAAAATCTAAAACTCGCTAGAAGAAGCTTCTCTAGAATCAGCCTCTCTGAAGAATCAGAAAAAAATCGGGCAAAAAAAATGGCGGTTCTCACCACCATTTTTTAATCATCTTATCTGCTAGCCACTATCAATCTGCGGTCTTCTGAATGGGTCTGGAGGTCAGGCGGATGTCGGGCGAACGCGGGTGGATTTCTTCCCAAAGTCGCTCATAACCAGTCTTGGAAATTCGCCATTGGCCGTCAACCTTGCGGTACTCATCATGATAGAGCGCACTGCCCATAATGGTAATGTTGTATTTGAGATTGACAAAAATATCTTGCAGATACCAGATGCCCGTTGCCTTGTCACCGTCCACGCAAATCTCCGGATGATGGCCGTTGTGCATGCCAAATTTTTCCGAGGTAAACGAACGCTTGTAAAAGGTCTCTAGCTCGGGCCAGCCGTTCATTTCAAAATCATACTCTGTGCTTTTAAAATGCGCATGGACATCCTCGGTAAATACGCTGTGCAAGCCGGGAATATCAGCCGTATCCAAAAAGCGAAAATAGCGTGCCTTTAACTGCTTAATTAATTCAATAGCCTCTAGATCGAGCATAATTTAATCCTCAAAGTTATTTATTGCTTTGGCTGCTTGATAGGCCATAGTCATAGCTGGACCTAAGGTCGCGCCGGGGCCCGGATAGGTTGGCAGTATGGCGGCAGAACAATTTCCAATTGCGTATAGGCCCTTAATAGTTCTCCCCTGCTCATGAATTACATTGGCACTGTTGTCTGTATCCAAGCCACCGAGAGTACCAAAGTCGCCCGCCTCTATGCGCATAGCATAAAACGGGGCTTCAACAATCGGCGCCAAACAGGGGTTGGGAACAATACTGGGATCGGCATAGTAGCGATCGTACTCCGACTCGCCGCGGTGAAAGTCGAGATCGACGCCGGTTTCGGCATAGCCATTCATCTTCGCCACGGTTGCCTCTAGACCATTGGCATCAATACCTAAATTATCTGCCAGCTCACGCACTGTGTTGGCCTTGGCAACAAAGCCTGTGTCAAACCACTTCTTCGGTATTGTCCAATCAGGTTTCATCGACGCCGTCATCATCGGCCCAACAATGTAGTTGCGACGAAAACGCGCATCAAATACATGGTAGGCCGGTGCACAGGGGTTGTCATCACTATGGGCCTTAAACAGCTCCTTTTGGAAGGCCATATAGTTTTGCGATTCATTGGCAAAACGCTGGCCGTTTTTATTCACCACACAGGAGCCGGGAAAAGACTTTTCCATAATACTGAGACGCGGTACCGGCTCGTCTGGCACACAGAGTGTTGTGGTCCACCAGGCGCCGTTCATCAGACGGGTTTTCGCCCCCAGCTTGAGAGAGGCTTGCAGGGCATCTCCCTGATTGCTGCGGGTACCAGCGCTCCATTCAGTGTTGGTGGGCTTGGGCAGATATTTATCACGCAGTTCCTGGTTGTGTTCAAAGCCACCGGCAGCCAGGATTAGCCCTTTGTTCACCTGGATGTTTTTGCTCTGGCCACCTTGAGTCACGGTCACACCAATCACTTTGCCATCTTCGGCAATAATATCGGTAAGTGCTGTATCAAACTGAATCGGGATATTGCGATCTAACACCGAGGCATAGAGGCGAGCAACACCGGCCGAACCGCAGCACAGACGACGGGAGATACGAGTGCGCAGGCGCCAGGGGATATCAGTGGCGTAATCCCACATCATCTTGCCCAGCAATTTGATCCAGCCAGGCATTTTTAACATCAGCATTTGCGCTTCCACTTGGGTAAAGTGAATCACTCCAAACATCCGCATCATATGGTGGGTGTAGGTCATGCGCTTGTAGTTACCGCCCAACTCCGAGGCCATAAAGGGCGCCGGCTCCAGTGAGCGGTGGCCGTGTTTGGCACCGGCAACATTGGTGTAGTAATCGGGGTAGTGATCCAATGACTCATAGCGCACCTGAGTGCGATCATGGAGAAACTGGAGCATTTTCGGACCGTTGACAATGTAATTTTCAATCAGCTCGGCGGGAACATCTTCGCCCTGCAATGTATTTTTCAGATACTCGCGAGCTTCGTCTAGAGAATCTTCGGCGCCAGCGGCCAGAGCATAGTGATTGACCGGAATCCAGATGCCGCCACCAGAGGTAGCACTGGTACCCCCCACCTTGTCGGCCTTCTCAATAATTAGCACATCTTTGCTGCCCATTTCATAGTTGCAGAGAGCGGCAGTAAGACCACCGTTGCCTGTACCAACGACCAATATATCAACCGTGCTATGCCAATTAATTTTGCTCACAATTGCCTCCTGGAGACTTATTTTTTTTTATCTTTTTTTAATTTTAATTTTATTCTTAATTAATCGTTTGGCCGGCGCTAAGTCATACTTCAAATAGACCAGCTGCACCCATACCGCCGCCCACACACATGGTGACCACTGCATAGCGGCCGCCGCGACGGCGCGTCTCGTGCAGGGCATGCCCCACCATACGCGCGCCACTCATACCAAAGGGATGGCCAATGGAAATAGCGCCGCCGTTAACATTCATTTTTTCCGGATCTATGCCCAACTTGTCGCGGCAATAGAGCACCTGACAGGCAAAGGCTTCATTGAGCTCCCAGAGGTCAATATCATTGATGCTCAAGCCATGTTGACGCAGCAACTTGGGAATCGCAAACACCGGACCTATACCCATTTCGTCTGGCGCGCAACCGGCCACAGCCAGGCCGCGATAGATACCCAGTGGCGTCAAGCCCATCTGTGCAGCTAGGTCAGACCCCATAATAATACTAGCCGAGGCACCATCGGATAACTGCGAGGCATTGCCGGCGGTAATATGTTCTCCGGCTCCAGAAAACTGACCCTCGGCCAAAACCGGCTTAAGTCCCTGCAAACTCTCCAGCAAGGTGCCAGGACGATTGCCCTCATCGCGACTCAAAGTGACTTCTTGCTCGGTAACTTCTTTGGTTTCTCTGTCTACCAGCTGTTTGATGGTGGTCATGGGCACAATCTCATTATCAAAGCGCCCAGCTTCCTGAGCCTCGGCTGTGCGCCGCTGACTCTCGAGGGAATATTGGTCCTGAGCATCGCGAGAAATGCCATAGCGCTCGGCAACAATTTCGGCGGTTTCAATCATACTGATATAGGCTTTTGGCTGCGCCGCCAAAACAGTTTGGGAAATATTTCTGTGGCTGTTTTTATGTTTTGTCTGAACCAGCGAAATAGATTCCACACCGCCGGCAATCGCCGCGTTGTACTCATTGCACATAATTGACTTGGCCGCGGTGGCAATGGCCATCATTCCAGAGGCGCACTGGCGATCCATGGTCATGCCAGCCACAGTATCGGGCAGACCTGCAGCAGTGGCGCAGAGGCGGCCGAGATTGTAGCCCTGGGTGCCCTGCTGTGCCGCGGCGCCGATCACCACATCATCGATCAGTGCCGGGTCTATATCCTGACGCGCCATCATTGCACCAATCACGTGGCCGCCCAGCGCCGGGGCCTCGGTATTATTAAAGGCACCGCGGTAGGCTTTACCTATGGCGGTTCGGGCTGTATCTATAATGACTGCTTCGCGCATACTACTCTCCAGAATTAGGGGTGTTGGCTTGAGACTGAGACCACTTCGCCGGTCATATAGCTGGCGTAGTCAGAGGCCAAAAACATCATCACATTGGCCACTTCCCAGACTTCTGCAGGACGGCCAAAGGCTTCTCGCGCAGACAGCTCAGCGAGCAATTCTGGCGGCGTTGTCTTGCGTAAAAAATCATGCATGGCAATGCTCGGCGAGACTGCATTGATACGCAGGCCAAACTCGGCCGACTCCATTGCCGCACAGCGAGTTAGGGCCATGACACCGGCCTTGGCAGCGGCGTAGTGACACTGTTCAGACTGTGCCCGCCAACCCAATACCGAGGCATTGTTGACAATCACACCGCGACCTCGGGGATGCATATAGCGCACCATCGCGCGCATCATGCGCATGGTGCCGGTAAGGCTGATATCGATCACTCGGTGCCAGGCCTCATCCTGCATATCCGCAAGGCGACAGGTGCCACCTAGTCCGGCGTTGTTAATCAATACATCGATGCCGCCACTAAAGCGCTCAGCCTCATCAACCAAATGCTGAACCTGCTCTTCATTGGTCACATCAGCGACAATACCACGCACTCGGCACTGGCTGTCGAGAGCCGCGAGCGTCTCTACCGCTTGCTCTAAACGGCCTTGGTGAACATCGCTGATCACTAGGCTGGCAGCGCCTTCTTCAAGCGCACGCTTGGCCGCAGCAAAACCGATTCCGGCACCGGCGGCAGCGGTAATCAAAATATGTTTGCCGGCGAGTAGCTGGTGTCCGGCAACATAGGCTGGGATCTCTTTAGACATGGTCGTTCCTCTATCAGTTGTTGCCACGGGGTTCACGGGGCATGCCAAGGGCCCGCTCAGCGATCAAGTTGCGTTGAATCTGGTTGGTGCCGCCATAAATTGTGTCGGCACGGGTGAACAAAAACATCGACTGCAGACGATTGAGTTCATAGGGCTCGGCCTCTAAAATTTCACTCTCAGCGCCCATTACATCCATCGCCAGTTTGCCCAAATTGCGGTGCCAGGACGACCAGTAGAGTTTGTAAATCATGCCCTCAGCTTGCAACTCGCCCTCATCTGAACCAGACAACACGCGCAAGGTGTTGTAGCGCATAATCCGCAGACCAATATGCGCCTCGGCTATGCGCTGACGCAATATTGGGTCGCGGTCGGCGCCATTGCTTTTGGCCAGCTTAACAATGTCGTTAAACTCATTTTGGAATAGCATCTGCTGGCCGAGGGTCGACACACCGCGCTCAAAACCCAGTAGCGCCATGGCAACCTGCCAACCCTCACCGGGCTGGCCCACAATATCTTCGGCTGAACAGACTGCGCTGTCGAAAAATACTTCATTGAATTCCGAGGTGCCAGTGAGCTGTTCGATCGGACGAATAGTGACGCCGGGCTGATGCATGTCGAGCATAAAAAAGCCCAGACCTTTATGGCCCTTGGCCTGCAGGTCAGTACGCGCAACCACAAAACAATACTGTGATTCATGGGCCAGTGAGGTCCACACCTTTTGTCCAGTGATATGCCAAACCTGGGCCTGCTCGTCGAAAACCGCTTTGGTTTTAACATTAGCCAGATCAGATCCCGCAGAGGGTTCGCTGTAGCCCTGACACCAGATCGCGTCGCCGCTGCGAATACTCGGCAGATATTTGGCTTTTTGCGCCTCACTGCCATAGGTAATAAGGGTCGGCCCCATCAATGTCTCACCTATATGGCCAATTCTCCCCGGGCCACCGGCGCGGGCGTACTCTTCATTAAAAACCACCTGCTGTTCAATCGTCGCGGCGCGTCCGCCCCAGGCTAGTGGCCAGCCAATGCAGGTCCAGCCCGCCTCACCCATCTTGCGCTCCCAGGCTTTGCGCTGGTCGACAAAACTGTGTTCATCACCGGGACCGCCGCGAAAGCGAATCGCTTCAAACTCGCCGCAGAGATTGTCGCGCAACCAATTGGCCACTTCGACGCGAAAGGCTTCATCGCTGGCACTAAAGCGTAATTTCACAGCGACACCTCGCTATCTAAGAGTTGTTTGGCCAAGCGCTCACGATGTTCACTGGCATTGCCAAGAAAGCTTTCAAGGGCTCTGGCGCGTTTAAAATAGAGCTGAATATCGTATTCAGAGGTAATGCCCACGCCGCCGTGAAGCTGAATACCGCAACCGGCATTAAAGAAAAACGCCTCGCTGCTGTAAGCTTTGCTGATACTGGCCGCCTCAGCGAGCGTCTCAGCATCGCAGCTACCGGCGAGAAACTCGTCGGCAATACAGGCGGCGTAGTAGAGCCCTGAGCGGGCCGACTCGGCCTTGAGCATCATATCGGCGCATTTGTGTTTTATTGCCTGATAGGAGGCTATGGTGCGACCAAACTGCACTCGCTCTTTGATATAAGCCACAGAGATATCCAGGGACTGCTGCGCCCCGCCGACCTGTTCAGCGGACACGGCAATGGCCGCCAAGTCGAGAATGCTGTTGAGTACCTGGGCTTGGCATTGTCGCTGTTCTTGAAGTGGTTCCTGAGATGCCGCCACTCCGCCAAGGCGCTGTTCAGGCGAGAGCACTAGATTTTCGAACCGTAGCTCGGCCAGGCGCCGAGTTTGGTCCATGGTAGGCAGGGCTTTTACCGTTAGACCCTGAGTGCCGCTGTCGACAAACCACAGGGACAGGCCCTGCTCGCCGCTGGCAAAGGTTTCCTGCGCTGCAACAATGAAAAAATCAGCAGTTTGGCCATTGAGTACACGACGTGAAACACCGTTTAAATAGACCCCCTGATCGCTGACTGTAGCCTGCACATCAACCTGGCTGCCATGAGTTTGCACACCAGCATGGGCCAGCGTCGCTACCTGACCCTCGAGAACACGACCAAGATATAACTCCTGCTGCGCTGCGTTGGCGGCCAGTCTAATGGCAGGCACGGCAAACGCTGCGGTGGCCACTAAGGGTGAGCAGAGTAGAAAACGTCCGGTCTGTTCCAATGTGGCGGCGAGCTCAACATAACCCAGTCCAAGACCACCCAGTGCTTCGGGAATAGGCAGCGCCTGCCAAAACAGTTCGCCACTAATTTGTCGCCATAGATCGGCATCGTAGCCGGCTGGCTCAAGCATTGCACTGCGCACCGCAGCGCTAGTGGAGACCTCGCTGACAAAGGCTTCAGCGGTGTCGCGAATCATGATTTGTTCGTCGGTAAACTTAAATTCCACTGTGACCTCAGGTGCCGTAAACATTTTGTGCTGGCACTTCGCTGGCCAGCAGATCATTCATTTTCAAATCAATAGTTTCTGGGGTCCACTGCTGGCCATTGTCGAGGCCAGTGGTGGTGCGCCAACCGTCAGCAATCGATAACTTGCCACCCTCAGCTTCAAAGATTCGACCACTGACACGGCTGGAATTTTCCGAGCACAGCCAGGCCACCAACGGCGAAACATTCTCCGGCGCCCAATAGTCAAAGCTGCCATCCTCCGGCTTCGCCATACGCGCTGCCATAGAGGCCACTGCTGTGGTCATGCCGGTGCGCGCTGCCGGCGCAATGCCATTGGCGGTAACACCGTAGCGGCCTAATTCGGCAGCCTGGTTCAGGGTCAATGCGCAGATGCCCGCCTTGGCAGCAGCGTAGTTAGACTGTCCAACCGAACCCTGCAGACCGGCACCGGATGTGGTGTTAACAATACGTGCCGCCAGCCCCTGACCTTTTTTCGCCAGATCACGCCAGTAGTCAACCGCATGTCTGGAGGTGCAAAAATGGCCTTTTAAGTGTACCGATATCACCGCGTCCCAGTCCTCTTCACTGAGCGACGCAAACATGCGATCGCGATTGTTACCAGCGTTATTGACCACGGCATGCAGTGCACCAAATTCACTGATTGCCTGCTCGACACTGCGCTTGCTGTCAGCGAAATCGGTGATATTGGCGCTATTGCAAACCGCTTCGCCACCGCCGCTGACAATCTCATTAACCACCTGCTCGGCGGCCGCTTGGTTGATATCATTGATCACCACTTTGGCACCGTGACTGGCCAGCACTCTGGCGTGAGCGGCACCTAAGCCACCCCCTGCGCCGGTGATAATTACCACGCGGTCTTGACAAAATTTGTCCACCTGAAGCTCCTTATAATCGCTCAATAATAGTCACGTTGGCCTGACCGCCACCCTCACACATAGTCTGTAACCCGTAGCGACCGCCACGGCGCTCTAACTCATGCAGCAATGTGGTCATCAATTTGGTACCTGTGGCCCCCAGAGGATGTCCAAGGGCAATGGCGCCACCGTTGACATTGGTCTGCTCATGGGCATAACCGGTCTCTTGCAACCAGGCCATCGCCACCGAGGCAAAGGCTTCGTTAATTTCAACTAGGTCTATATCGTTGAGGCTTAGCCCGGCTTTTTGCAACGCGTATTTAGTTGCCGAGATTGGCGCGGTGAGCATCCAAATAGGATCGGCTCCGCGCACGCTCATATGCGCTATACGCGCTCGCGGCGTCAGGTTGTAGCGTTTTAGGGCACGCTCAGAGACCACCAAAACAGCAGACGACGCATCACAGGTTTGACTAGAGACCGCCGCAGTAATGCGCCCATCCGCTTGCAGCGGCAGTAACTCGGCCATTTTTTCTAGAGAGGTGTCGCGCACTGTTTCATCCATGGCCAAACCATTTATCGGTGCCACTTCGCGATCAAAATAACCACCGGCAATAGCCTGTGCTGCGCGCTGATGCGAGCTCAGGGAAAACTGTTCCATGGCCTCACGGCTAAGATTCCAGTGCTTGGCAATCATCTCGGCAGAGTTAAACTGCGAGACCGGCACATTGCCATAGCGCTCGACCCATCCCTGACTACCGGAAAAGGGATCGCTAAAGCCCATCGGCTCGGCCACCAACATAGCCGATGAAATCGGGATAGAGCTCATGGTCTGCACGCCACCGGCGACCACCACATCCATGGTGCCCGACATCACCGCCTGAGCGGCAAAGTGGACCGCCTGCTGGGAAGAGCCGCACTGGCGATCTATGGTTGTTCCCGGCACTGCGTCCGATAGACCCGCCGCCAACCAAGAGGTGCGGGCAATATCACCAGCTAATGGACCTATGGTGTCGACACAGCCAAAAATCACATCATCGTATTCATCGTCGGGAATGCCATTGCGATCAACCAGCGTGCGCAGCACATGAGCGCCCAGATCGGCACCGTGCACATCGGCTAATGAGCCGCGACGGCGGCCGGTCGGAGAGCGCACCGCGTCGACAATGTAAGCGGAGGGAATAGTCATAATTAGTCTCTAGGCAGCTGTAATAGGAGTGGCCGCATCGCCCATATGACGGCGACCGAAGGTGTATTGGGGGCCGAGCAGCGCATTGGGCTGCAACAGCCATTCGTGGATACGGTTTTTATGGAAGCCGGCATCGCCCCACTCTCTGTCCAGAGTCCAGGCACGCTTCATCCAAATATGCAGGTCGCACTCCCAGGTGTAACCCATGGCGCCGTGCACCTGAGTGCAATTGCGACTGGCCGCACGCGCGGCATCACCAGCGCTGGCCTTGGCATGGGAGACAGACCAGTCGGCGCGGGTCGGCGCCACGGCAACGGTGTAGGCGGCACGGTAGATCGCCGGCTTGGCAAATTCCGCTTTAACGGCACAGTCGGCAAGCAGGTGCTTGACCGCCTGATTGACACCAATTGGGCGGCCAAACTGTTCGCGATCGCTGGCAAACTTCACCGCTTGTGCCACCATGGCTTCACTGAGGCCGAGCAGCTGCGCAGCGTTAGCCAGGGCGCCACGATTCAGTGTCGAGCGCCACAGATCGGCACCTATTTCACCGCGGGCGATACAGGTCTCACTGCGTGGCTGCCAGCTGACTTTGCTCAGACGACGGCTCAGGTCAACACTGGTTTGCAATTCTAATTGCACCCTGTCAGTGGCGACCAAATGCACTTCGTTGCCATGGGGCAGCAGCAGATAATCGGCGCTATGAGCAAAGTTAATATAGGGGTTGATCGATGGCCCACAGAGTACGGTTTTCTCTCCAGATGCCACTGCTTCTAAAAGTTCTCGAACACGGTTATCACTGCCTTCGAGAGCTAGATCGGCATCCACTAGCATGGGCGTCGCCACTAGACAGCTATCGACAATTGGCTCTGGCAGTGCAGCCCTGCCACATTCTTCGGCGATCAAAATAAAGTCCACAGTATTGAATCCCAAACCACCCTGCTCTTCCGGTACTAGCGCGGCGGTTAGGCCCAAATCGACCATAGACTGCAGCGCAGCACTATCGATGCCGATGTCACTGTCCCAGCGCTGGCGAATACGCTCGGCAGTGACTTCATTGCTGAGCAGGTCACGGACGGTATCGCGAAACAATAATTGATCATCACTAAAGGTAAAGTTCATGGTTATCTCTCTTTTTACCGCTTATCGGCGCGGCATACCGAGCATGCGCTCGGCAATAATATTGCGCTGAATTTCATTGGTACCCGCATAAATTGGGCCAGACTGGGCAAATAAGAAGCCATCTAGCCAATTGGCGAGCTGCTGATCCGCATCGGGAGAACTGGGTTCGATCTCAGCCTTGGCACCGAGCAGCGACATAGCAGTCTCATGAATACGCAGATCCAATTCGGACCAGAAAATTTTATTGCAGCTCGACTCCGGGCCAATCGCACCGTTATTGATCAGCCGCGATGCAGTTTGATAGGTCGACAGTGCGTAGGCCTCGGCATCCATGTAGCAGCGCACCACACTGTCTTCGATGGACAGGTCTAAAATATCATTTTGGCGCTGGCGATAGAGTTCCACCAAACGCCTTGAGGCCTGTTGAAAGCGCGCCGGGCTGCGCAACATCAGGCCCCGTTCAAAACCTGCCGTGGCCATGGCAATAGCCCAGCCACCGCCCTCTTCACCAATCAGATTGAAGTCAGATACTCGCACATCATCAAAGAATATTTCGGCAAATCCGGGTAGACCGTTGAGCTGAGGTATGGGTCGCACGGTGACACCCGGAGCGTCCAGCGGCACTAAAATAAACGACAGTCCATGGTGCCGAGATGACTCCGGGTCAGTGCGCAACAGGCAGAATACCCAGTCGGCAAACACCGCTCTTGTGGACCAGATTTTCTGTCCGTTGATGACAAACTCATCGCCGTCGCGATCGGCGCGACAGCGTATCGCTGCCATATCTGAACCGGCACCTGGCTCAGACCATCCCTGAGCCCACATTTCTGTGCCGCTGGCCATGGTGCTGATAAAACGCTGCTTTTGCGCTTCGGTGCCGTATTCCATCAGTGTCGGTCCGAGTAAAAATATGCCGTTTTGATTGACCCGCAGAGGGGCTCCAGCGCGGTAATACTCTTCTTCAAAAATAAGCCACTCGATAAGATCACAGCCGCGGCCACCGTATTCCCGGGGCCAGGTGACCATACCGTAATCACCCTCGGCGAGTGTCTTTTCCCATTCGCGATGGGCCGCAAAACCCTCCTCTGTGTCAAACGACGGCAGCGGAGAAATGGGGATGTGAGTATTTAGCCAGTCGCGCACCTCAGCTCGAAATTGCGCCTGTGCAGCGGTGTAGATTAATTCCATTAAGACTTGTCCCCTGCGCGGTTGTGTTCGGCCATTTTTTTGGCATCAAAGCCACCGAGCTTGTCGCCTGATACCAGGTCATTGTGCGCATGAGAAAAATGGTGCCAGGCAAATGCCGCTTCCATACCAGTGCGCTTACCCTGCAGATCCTCGACATGATTGATAACCTGTTTGGTCAGGGCCAGACCCAAACGCGGCTGTGTCGCGATTTTCGCGGCCAGGGCGTTGACATCATCTTGCAGCGTCTCGCGGGTCGACAGGCGATTGACCATACCCACCTGATAGGCGCGCTCGGCGGACATCTTGTCGCCGGTGAACAAAAATTCTTTGGCAATGCGCGGCGGCATTTCAAAGGGGTGAGCAAAATATTCAACCCCTGGGATGCCCATGCGCACCACTGGATCAGAGAAAAAAGCATCTTCGGTGGCAACAATAAGATCACAGACCCAGGCTAACATTAGGCCGCCAGCGATACAGGCACCCTGCACCGCAGCGATGGTCGGCTTAGGTATTTCGCGCCAGCGCCGACACATACCCAGATAGGCCTCGGCTTCGCGCACATAGAGAAACTCGCCACCGGGCTTGTTGGCATGGTCATACCACATACCTGCGCGATCTTGGCTGAGATGCACATCGCGCCCTGGAGTACCTATGTCGTGGCCTGCGGAAAAGTGCTTGCCGTTGCCAGCGAGAACAATAACTTTAACCTCATCATCTGCCACAGCTCGCCGAAAAGCCGCGTCCAGCTCATAGGTCATCTTGCCATTTTGGGCGTTGTGGTAGCTTGGCCGATCCATGGTAATGGTGGCGATCCCCTCACTTGCTGCATAGATAACCGTATCAGCGTTGGGGTCGTAACTGGGGCTATCAGACATTGCGAGACTCCTCTAGACGCCGGCGGTCGCCGACGGGATTATCTTTAAGTTGTTTGGCGCGACCATTGGCCGGATCTAATGCCGCCATAAGGGCCATTTGCTCGGCCGTAGGCGCTGGAGTGATGCCGAGATTGTCGATCACCGCGAGTTCAAATGAGGTGTTTTCTTGCACTTCCTCGAGGCTGACTCCAGGGTGCAGACTCAAGACGCGCAACTGGTGGTTGGGGCCAGCCCAGTCCATAACACAGAGATTGGTAATCACTCGACGAATATCAATTTCATCGAAACTGTATCCCCGCGGCAGGCGCTGCGGGTTGTAGCCAATTGAGCAGACCACATCACACTCCCCCGCCACAAACACACGACGCGAATGGTTGGGCACAAAAAACGAGTTGGCATGACATATAGAATTGCCGGGAAAACCGCGCACACCAAGCATCTGAATCTTCGGTTTTTGATAGTCATCCCCCAGCGCCGAGATATTGCTCTGACCATAGGCATCAATCTGAGTGGGGCCGACCATGGCGTGGCGCGCACCACTCCAAACATTATCGAAAATACGCGAAAAGCCCATCCAGGATTCCTGGGCCTGGGCATCGCCGACTGTGCGACCGCTGACATTATTTGGCTCAGATAGCATCCAGCTCTGGCTATCGGTCATCATCAGTTCCGGGGTAAAGGTTTTCATCGCCAAGCTCGCTGCCAGGCGCGGCAATAGACCTATACCAGTGGCCAATACCTCACCATTGCCACGGAATGATTCCGCGGCAGCCACTGTCATCAATTCCGCTAAACTGTAATCCTGCTGTGTCATAGGTTGATCCATTGCATATTCTGTAAAGTGCATCTATTAGTAGGCGCGCCGGTTTAGCTGCGCTCGTTAATTGCCCTGATTAATAAACAGGCAGTGGCAGCGCGCGAATGCCATCGATGCCGCCGACCAACGCTTGATAGGCCTGTTCATCCTTACCTGTTACATATTGAGTTAGATACGCCTCTATCCCTTCGCCAGAAGCGCTGGCGGCGTACTCTTTAAAGTGCGCCACATCGAAGCCATAGAGAGGGTCACAGGAACTGGGGTGGGCACCACCCGCTATAGGCACTACCATCTGGGTCACATTGCGCTCCCAGAATACCGAACGGGCGTTATCAGCTTGATGGAAGAGTGCGCTGTCAACCAGCTCATCGCAGGAGACAATAGTGGTCTCGGCGGCCCGGGCAAACCAGTCATCCATATAGAGGTCGGGACTATCGATTTGACAGATACCGCGCTGATCCGCGCGACTGACATGTATCAGCGCCACATCGAGCTTAAGGGCAGGCATTGCCAACCACTCTTTATCGTCATAGGGGCTGTCGACCATTTTGATCTGCGGATTTAAGCGCACCACATCTGTGCCGAGGCCTAGTTTAGTGGGAATATAGGGCACACCCCAAGCAGCGGCGCGCAGACCCAGCAGCATCATGCCCTCGTCAATTTCACTGACCTCAATAGCCCCACTCTGGCGAGCTTGACGAAAATAGGGTTCAAGGGGAATAAAATCCAAAGACACAAAGGCAAAGATCACCCGCTTGACCTTACCGGCCGCACAGAGCAAACCAACGTCTGCGCCCCCATAGGCAACTACAGTCAGATCCTTTACCGGCGAACGCAGTAATTCCCTGATTAGAGCCATTGGTTTGCGCCGCGGACCCCAGCCTCCGATACCGATAGTCATACCATCTTTAATCCCGGAGACTGCCTCGCACGCTGAGCGCACCTTATCCATACCCACTCCTAATCAGCAAATTTTTAGTAGTAAGGATTATCTAGTTGCGCTTTTTAAGCAGCATCATCCATAGAGACTATGACAAGCAAGATGGCGAGCAATAACATGCTTTAAACAGACTAATTTGACTTCTCTATGAGTACAACCACGGTAGCCGCTCTGACCAGCGCGATCACAGATTTTGACGACAAAGTCTTTATTGAGGATGGCGACTTAAAGCTGACTTTCAGCGACACCCAACGGCTCTGTCATCAGGCCGCAGCAACACTTATTGGGCGTGGCTTTGCACTGGGAGATCGCGCTGCCATATGGGCACCAAATATTAGTCAATGGGTTTTAGCCGCACTGGCCATTCACTGTGCCGGAGGCGTTGTTGTGCCGATCAACTCAAGATTTAAAGGCCCTGAAGCAACAGATATTTTGGCCGCCAGTGCAGCTAAATGGCTGTTTAGTATCGGCGAATTTCTCAATACTGATTACCCCAGTCAAATCGAGCACAGCCAGCTGCCGCAGCTTGAAGGCATAGTAGTTTTACGCGGGACCTCAAAGGCACTTCACAGCACCTGGACAGATTGGTTAGCAGAAGGTCAAGGGCAGCTCAGCGCCAGCCCTCAGTTGGTAACTGAGCGCAGTGCGCTGGTTAGCGGCGACCACCCCTCGGATATTATTTTCACGTCAGGCACCACCGGCAAGGCCAAGGGTGTGATCACCACCCACCAGCAAAATCTACGCACCTTTACTATCTGGAGCGATCTGGTTGGCCTAGACCAGAGTGATCGCTATTTAATTGTTAATCCATTTTTTCACAGCTTTGGCTACAAAGCGGGCATTCTTGCCTGCCTGCTAAAAGGTTGCACCCTAATTCCGCAACTGGTTTTCGATGTAGATCAGGTATTGGAGCGCATTGCCGCGGACAAAATAACCATGCTACCCGGGCCACCGACTCTCTATCAGTCACTATTGGCTCACCCCAAACTGAATGACTACGACCTCAACTCGCTGACCAAAGCAACCACCGGTGCCGCAGTGATACCCACAGAGTTAATCGACAATATTCGCCAGCGGCTTGGCATTACCACAGTGCTAACTGCTTATGGCCTTTCTGAATCCTGCGGCCTCGCCACCATGTGCCGTCATGGCGACCCCAGTGCAACCATCGCCAGCACCTCTGGGCGCGCTATTCCCGGTATCGAAGTAGTCTGCCTAGACA
>Ga0233426_10000833_pt1 | contig 30634 bp, 30 predicted proteins | sample SI_118_April2016_6_FD_179875 | JGI IMG/M metagenome (GOLD analysis project Ga0233426, IMG submission 179875) | Seawater microbial communities from Saanich Inlet, British Columbia, Canada - SI_118_April2016_10_MG | ecosystem: Environmental > Aquatic > Marine > Inlet | place: Canada: British... | reverse complement strand
GAACCAGAAATCCTCCGTTATTCAAATACTCAAATCTGTCCAGCGGGTGCTGACGTCAGACATTGTCCGTCGTCAGGGTTTTTGGCACCAAGAGCTGCGTAAACTAAGAGAGAGTTCGGCTCATCTGGTTGGTTTCATTATGCGGCACGCTGGCGGTGATGCAAGCGTCGCGCTTCGAGTGTCTTCCGTTTGATCCTTTCCCGTTGTTTTAGAATGGCTTTGTCACGCCCGAAGTAGACGTCGGCGGGCGTGACGTTGTTGATTCTTTCGTGATATCGCTGATGGTTATAGTGATCGACGAAGGCTTTGATCTGGGCTTCGAGATCACCGGGTAAGAAGTAATTTTCCAGCAAGATGCGGTTCTTCAGAGTTTGATGCCAACGCTCGATCTTACCCTGCGTTTGGGGATGATACGGCGCACCGCGCGAGTGCTTCATGCCTTTGTCTTGCAACCATTCAGCCAGTTCCCCAGAGACGTAGCTGGAGCCGTTATCGCTCAGCAGACGCGGTTTGTGGACGACATGGACTTGGTCGCAACCGGATGCTTCCAAAGCCAAGTCAAGCGTGTCCGTCACGTCTTGCGTCCTCATGTTCGTACAGAGTTTCCACGCGATGATGTAGCGGCTGAAATCGTGCCAATCAACGTCAGTCTCCTGAACCCATTTAAGGATCGCCATGCTGGTGAACTCGGGTCCGTTGTCTGAAACTATTGTCTTTGGCATGCCTCGTTCAGCGATTACCTTGTCCAGCTCACGCGCAACGCGGTGACCAGACAGCGATGTATCAGCCACCAGCACTAAGTTCTCGCAACTGAAGTCATCGACAACTGCGAGGATGCGGAAGCGCCGTCCGTCTGTCAGCGCGTCAGATACAAAATCCAAGCTCCAGCGTTGGTTCGGACCGTCAGGCAGCACCATTGCCTTTCGCGTGCCCAAAGCACGTTTCCTGCCACCTCTGCGGCGTACCTGCAGCTTCTCTTCAAGGTAAATACGCCTTACCTTCTTATGGTTCACCTCCAAGCCCTCTCGCGCAATCATCACGTGGATGCGGCGACAACCAAACCAACGCCGTTCTCTGGTCACCCGCTTGATCGCATCGCATAGATCAGTGTCATCGCCACGACGCGATAGATACCGCACCGTTGATCGATCAATCTGCAGTACATCACACGCCCGCCGCTGGCGCACACCGTGCGTCTCACACAGATGAACCACAGCATTCCGCTTTGCCACGGGCGTCACCACTTTTTTGAATTGATGTCTCGCAGCATCGCATTGTCCAACATCTGTTCGGCCAGCAACTTCTTCAACTTGCCGTTCTCATCCTCCAAAGCGCGCAATCGCTTCGCGTCAGAAGGTTCCATTCCGCCATACTTCGATTTATATTTATAGAACGTCGCAGAACTGATGCCGTGCCACCGACATACATCGGCGGTCTTCTCTCCAGATACCTGCTCTTTGATAATTGCTATGATCTGTTCGTCCGTAAATCGTGCCTTCATTTGTCCATCCTTTTGTTGGGCGGACGCTACACAAATCTGGAGGAGCTTTAGGGGCGCTGGTCAGGCCCTATGATAGGGGGGCACTCGCGTTAATTGCAGCTGAACCGTAATGGTTGGATACAGTAACCCCTAGAAACTCTGCTTTGATCTGATGTTTCATTGTGGGTAGCGTTGTGGGTAGAGATTTTACATAATATTAAATTAAAATAAAATCAATTACTTACTAGGTTTGGGTGGCGGAGAGACAGGGATTCGAACCCTGGGTAGGCGTAAACCCACAACGGTTTTCGAGACCGCCCCGTTCGACCACTCCGGCACCTCTCCATTGGTGTTTGGATCGTAACGGGAGCGGTTTAGCACAGGGCGCGCGTCGTGCAAGGCTCAAAAACGCTGGACAGGGCAGAGTTGCCTTGCGAAAAGCGATTAAAGCAGACACGAGGGCCAAAAATGACGAGCGCAGGCAATTCAATTAAACAGGTTTTAAGTGCGGCGGACACAGCGGCAAAATCGGGCGATACGGGGCGTGCAATTGCGTTGTACCGTCAAATTTTGACCAAAGTTCCCAAACATTCCAAAGCGAAAAAAGCGCTCGTGCGGTTGGAGAAACAAGGCGGCAGCGTCGGTCAAATGACCCAAGCAGATGCGAACGCGCTGTTGCAAATCCTGAACACGGGCAATTTTGAAGCCGCGCAAAATGCAGCCAAACAATTGTCGCAGAAGTTTCCGAATGAGCCATTTGTGTTTAACATTCTGGGCTACACCAGCGGCATGATCGGGGATCAAAAGGCCGCGATTGATGCCTATAAATGGGCGATCAAACTGAACCCAAATTTTGTCGAAGCACTGTCGAACTATGGGTCCTACCTTGTGCAAATTGGAAAACACAATGATGCGATTACGTCCCTGCGTAAGGCCATTTCCAAGAAACCAGATTATTTTGAGGCCCATCATAACCTTGGGCTCGCGCTGTCGGGTGACGGCGATGTTGAAGGTGCCTTCGTTCACCTTAATAAATCCATTCAGCTGAACCCCGAATACGCCAATGCCTATAACAGTCGTGGTAATCTTTACCGATCCACTGGCAAGTTGGCCAATGCGTTGGATGATTTGAAGACCGCACTGAAACTCGTTCCTGATGACGGCGCGGCCAAAGGAACGCTCAGCTCGGTCCTTGCCGATCTTGGGGATGTTGAAGGGTCGCTGGCACTGACAACGGAATTGCTCCAGAAAGATCCTAATAACATTGATCTTTTGGGCCGCAAAGCGGTTCAACTGAACGCCTTGGGTCAATCCGCAGAAGCAATCGCCGCATTCCAAGACATCGTAAAGCTGCGGGAAGAAGACGGTGAGGCGATCGGTACATTGCTCAAGATGCTTCCTGAAAGTGAGCGTGGCGCAATGCGGACTGAGGCTGTTGAGCTATTGGAACAAGAAGATCTAGATCCGTTTGATCGAGTGCGGTTGGCCTTTGCGCTGGCGAGCGACGCGGAGCGCGATAAGGACGTAACTGGCGCTGGCCGCTGGTTAAACATCGCAAACGGTACGTATAAATCTAGCTTGCCCGCGTTGCCCGTTGCAGATGAAACGCGATTTGCGCAGGCCCGCAGTTTTTTCGCCGATCGCCTGCCACACAAATTGAAGGCGGCCGGCAATCCTTCCGATAGGCCGATCTTTGTCGTTGGCTTAATGCGCTCTGGCACATCACTGGTAGAGCAGATCATCGCGAGCCATTCACAGGTGTTTGGTGCAGGTGAATTGAACGCGGTAACAGTTTTGGGGGCGGATATCATGTCCATTGGTCCATCGGTGGATGCCACCAAAATCGCTGCCTTTGCCGAAGGTTATCTTTCGATTCTTGGTGCAGTGGATGAAGACAGTCCGCGGGCGGTGGATAAAATGCCCGCCAACTTCTTCTTTGTTGGGCTGCTGAAACTAGCATTCCCAAACGCCGCGATCATCAACACCGTGCGTGATCCACGTGATACCTGTTTTTCCATCTGGAAGAACTTCTTTGACACCCACGCCCATCAATACGCCTATGACCAAGGCGAGCTGGCGGCATTTGCCAATCAATATAAGGCGCTGATGGGATTTTGGGATTCTGTGTTCCCGAATGAGATTTATCATGTGCGATATGAAAACCTTGTTGCAAGCCAAGAAGCAGAAAGCCGCAGGTTGCTTGATCATCTTGGATTGCCTTGGGAAGACGGCGTTCTTGAGTTTCACAAAACAAAGCGGGCTGTGCGCACGGCGTCGGTCAATCAGGTGCGTGAAAAGATGTACACATCAAGCGTCAAAAGCTGGGCACCGTATTCGGATCATCTAAGCGAATTATTGAACGGCCTCGACAAAGACCTGTGGGCCGATGCGCTTGTGGATTAAATCAGGGCAATCCGCTTGACATAATACGCCCAATATCCGATACACCGCGCACCTGACAGACAACCGTGTGTTGGGTGTTTTTAATTACGTCGTACAAAGACGCGCAGTTCGAGGCGGGCAAAGCCCACAAACGTTCCATAGGATCGGCCACAGAACGCGGTTAGAGAAAAGGTCGAACACATGTTCGCAGTCGTTAAAACTGGTGGCAAACAGTACAAAGTTGCTTCTGGCGAAGTCCTCAAGATCGAAAAGATCGCAGGCAACGCTGGTGAAAAAGTTCAATTCAACGAAGTTCTGATGCTCGGTGGTGACAAAACCACTGTGGGCACGCCAACTGTTGCTGGTGCCGGCGTTCAAGCCGAAATCCTGGAACAGGCCAAAGGCCCAAAGGTTATCAACTACGTTAAACGTCGTCGTAAGCACTCCTCGCAGCGCAAAAAGGGTCACCGTCAACAGCTGACTGTTGTGCGGATCACGGACATTCTGGCCACTGGCGCAGATAAGTCTGGTGTGACTGCTGCCTTGAACGGCGCAGGTTTTGTTGTTGCCGCTGGCGCAGCAGGGGTTGCAGCCGCAGCGCCGAAAAAAGCCAAAGCCGAAAAGAAAGCCGCGCCTGCAAAAGCTGCGGCACCGAAGAAAGCAAAAGCTGAAAAAGCGGCACCTGCTGCAACAGCTGGCGCGGATGATTTGAAAGAATTGTCAGGTGTTGGCCCCGCTCTCGAGAAAAAACTGCACGCAGCTGGCGTTACATCGTTTGCACAAGTTGCAGCATGGACAGACGCTGACGTTGAAGATTTCGGTGAGAAATTGTCATTCAAAGGCCGGATCGAACGCGAAGGCTGGATCGATCAAGCCAAAAAGCTGGCTAAAGGTTAAGGAGAGAACACATGGCACATAAAAAAGCAGGCGGCTCATCCCGTAACGGTCGTGACTCCGCTGGACGTCGTCTCGGCATCAAAAAATACGGCGGCGAAGCTGTCATCCCCGGTAACATCATTGCGCGTCAACGCGGTAACAAGTGGTGGCCAGGTGATGGTGTTGGTCAAGGTAAAGACCACACAATCTTTGCAGTTGTTGAAGGCGCGGTAACGTTCCGCAAGGGCTTCAAAAACCGTACGTTTATTTCTGTCCTTCCTGTGGCGGAGGCCGCTGAATAATTCCGACAGATATTCGAATGTAAAAATTCCAAAGGGTCGGTTGAAAAACCGGCCCTTTTTCTTTTTCAGGAGTGAGCGTTGTGGACGTCGTTGAGCTTGCCAAATTATTTGCAACTGCTGTGCAACGCGGCCCTGCGCTTGCGCGCAAAATTTCTGGTGCGAATTGTGGGCTGGTTTTGAAATGATGATCGCCCTTGCTCCCATACTTATCTTTTTTGCCTCTCAGGTTGGCACACCTGGCCCTGCGAATATGGCGTTGTTGGCCACGGGTGCGCGGTTTGGATTGCGCCGTGCGTTGCCGTTTGTTGGCGGCGTGGCGGTTGGCAAGCAGTTGATTATTTGGCCGATGGGCTTTGGCTTGATTGGTTTACAAGATCAATTTCCGCTGGTTTTTGCGGCCCTTAAATATGTGTCAGCGGCCTATATTATCTGGCTGGCGTGGAAGGTTGCGAATTTGCGGCTGGTTACAGGCGATGGCAGTGGGACTGCGCCCGGGTTTATGGCGGGATTGATCGTGCACCCGCTTAATCCAAAGGCATGGGCAATGATCACGGCTGGGTTCACCAACTTTGTCGCTGCGGGCACCCCTGCATTCCAAGCGACAGCCGTGATCGCGGTGAGTTTATTTGTCTGTCAGCTGATCTTGCATCCATTGTGGTGCTGGGGTGGCGATCGTTTGGCAGCCACAGTTGCGGGTAAACCCGCCGAGCGGTGGTTGATGTGGGCCTTGGCCGCGTTAACTGTGTTAAGCGTTTTATTTGTTTTGTTTCAAGGAGGTGCAGCATGAAGGTATCAGAGATAAAAGGCCAATTGGTCATTCCAACAGAGCGATTTTCATTACGCCCTGTTCGTGACAGTGATGCAGGCTTAATCACGCTTTATGCCAGTGACAAACGGGTTGCGGATATGACGGATCATATTCCACACCCGTACCCGCCCGGCGCAGCAGAGGTGTTTCTGGAACGTGTTTTGGCGGCTGATACGTTGGAGCAGGTCTGGGCAATTGATGGTGGCGTAGATGGGTTGGGCGAGGTACTGGGCGTGATTTCCCTGAAACGCGTAACCGATGATCAATCTGAAATCGGATATTGGATTGCGCCAGAAATGTGGAATACGGGCCTAGCCTCGGAGGCATTGAACGCGCTGGTTGCAGCGAACCCTTTGGCGGATAAATCGATGGTTGCGAGCATCTTTCAAGACAACCCTGCGTCGGCCAAAGTGGTGATGAATGCCGGCTTTTCCCTGATCGGGGAAAGCGAAGTGTTTTGCGTGGCGCGAAAAGGTATGGTTGATACGTGGGATTACGTGCAGCGCCTTACAGAATAAAGGCCTGCGCGGGTTGAGCCGCGTGGACCCTTGCGCTATCGGTGGCGCACGCCTGACAGAAAGCCAACGCGATGAAATTCCTCGATCTTACCAAAGTCCATCTAAAGTCCGGTGCGGGCGGCAATGGCTGTGTATCCTTTCGTCGTGCTGCGCATGAAGAATTTGGCGGACCCGATGGCGGTAATGGCGGCCAAGGGGGCGATGTTTTTGCTGAGGCCGTTGAAGGCCTGAACACGCTGATTGATTTTCGCTATCAACAGCATTTCTTTGCTAAGAACGGGCGACCAGGAATGGGCAAGCAGCGTTCGGGTAAAGATGGCGATGATATCATTCTAAAGGTTCCTGTCGGCACAGAAATTTTGGAAGAAGACGAAGAAACCATCGTGGCCGATCTGACCGTAGTTGGTCAGCGCGTGTTGCTTGCCAAAGGTGGCAACGGTGGTTTTGGCAACCTGCATTTCAAATCCTCCACAAACCAAGCACCGCGCCGTGCGAACCCCGGCCAGCCGTTGATTGAACGGACGGTTTGGCTTCGATTGAAACTGATTGCAGATGCGGGATTGTTGGGTTTGCCGAATGCTGGAAAATCCACATTCTTGGCGGCCACGTCCAATGCACGGCCCAAAATTGCGGATTATCCATTTACGACGCTGCACCCGAACTTGGGTGTTGTTGGTGTTGATAAAACAGAATTTGTGATGGCCGATATTCCAGGCTTGATTGAAGGTGCGCACGAAGGGCGTGGCATTGGTGATCAATTCTTGGGCCATGTCGAACGCTGCGCGGTTCTGTTGCATCTGATTGATGGCACATCCGATGACGTAGTTGGCGATTGGAAAACGATCATCAACGAGTTGGAGCAATACGGCGGTGAGTTGGCGGATAAGCCGCGCATCACGGCGTTAAACAAAATCGACGCGCTGGATGATGTGGAACAGGCTGAAAAGCACAACGCGCTTGTGGTTGCGACGGGGGGTGACGTTCACCAAATCTCTGGTGTGGCGCGGGATGGTTTGACGGATGTTTTGCGGGCCATTCGTGCGGCAATTATTTCACGTGATGAATCAGAAGTGGAGACGGAGGATACTGGATGGCGTCCGTAACCCCGAACCCACTGAAAGACGCGAAACGCATCGTTGTTAAGATCGGCTCCGCCCTTTTGGTGGATGCGGCGTCTGGTGAATTGCGCCTTGATTGGTTGAAATCGCTCGCGCTGGATATTTCAAAACAAAAACAGCAGGGACGGGACGTTTTGGTTGTCAGCTCTGGCTCGATTGCCCTTGGGCGTCGGGTTCTTGGCTTGCCAGAGGGCGAATTGTCGTTGGATCAATCACAGGCTGCGGCGGCGGTCGGGCAGATTAGATTGGCGCGGGCTTATGAGGAAGTTCTAGCGCCCCATGATATCAAAACAGCGCAAGTTTTGCTGACGTTGGATGACAGCGCGGACCGGCGTCGGTATTTGAATTCACGTGCCACATTCGGGGCATTGATGAATTTTGGCGTGGTTCCGATTGTGAACGAAAATGATACCGTCGCCACAGATGAAATTCGGTTTGGCGACAATGATCGACTGGCCGCACAAGTGGCGTCGATGGCGGGTGCGGATGTGTTGGTTTTACTGTCTGATGTGGATGGGTTTTATTCGGCCAATCCAAAGACAGACCCAAGTGCGACGAAATTTGGCGTGGTTACCGAAATTACGCCCGATCTCGAAGCGATGGCTGGGGATGCGGGCACAGCGGCGGCCAAAGGCGGAATGAAAACCAAATTGATGGCGGCGAAATCTGCAATGCAAGCGGGTTGTGCGATGGCGATCATGGAGGGTGATCAATTGGGTCCGTTAACTGCGCTGGAAAATGGTGAGGCTGCCAGTTGGTTTCTAGCTGCGACCAACCCAAAGGCGGCGCGGAAACAGTGGATTTCGGGCATGAAATCCCGTGGAATATTGCTGGTGGATACGGGTGCTGCGCGGGCGTTGGCCAGCGGGAAATCTTTGTTGGCGGCAGGTGTTCAAAATGTCCACGGTGAGTTTCAGCGTGGCGATCCAGTTTCAATCGCTGGGCCTGATGGTGTAGAGCTGGCCAAGGGTTTGGTCGGGTATAGTTCGGCCGAAACTATGGCGATAGCGGGGCGGCAAAGCACTGAAATTGCTGATGTTTTAGGGTACGTAGGCCGTGCAGCATTGGTGCACCGCGATGATATGGTAAATTGAGGGTACGATGAACGCGAAGAACATAGCAGACGTGATGCAAAGCATCGGGATCAAAGCCAAAGCGGCGAGTGCCGAGCTGGCTTACGCGAGTGCCGAGCGCAAACATGCAGCGTTGATCGGCGCGGCTGAGGCCATGATCCATCGTATGGATGATATCTTGGTGGCCAATGTCAAAGACCTCGATTACGGATTGGACAAAGGCCTGTCGCCCGCCATGATGGATCGCCTTATGTTGAACAAAGAGCGGGTTTTGGCGATGGCAAACGGTGTTCGCGCCGTTGCAGAACAAGCCGATCCTGTTGGCAGTGTGATTGCGGAATGGACGCAGCCATCTGGCCTGCATATTCAGCGTGTTCGCACGCCATTGGGGGTGATTGGTGTGGTTTACGAAAGCCGCCCAAACGTGACCGCGGATGCAGGCGCGTTGTGTTTAAAGGCTGGTAATGCGTCGATATTGCGTGGCGGATCAGAGAGTTTCCATTCGGCAAAACTGATCCATGAGTGTTTGGTCGAAGGGCTGAAGGGTGCGAATCTGCCCGTTACCTGCATTCAAATGGCCCCTGATCGCGATCGCGCCTGTGTCAGTGAAATGCTGACAATGACCGAGTTTATTGATGTGATTGTTCCGCGCGGGGGCAAGGGATTGGTTGCGCGTGTTCAAGAAGAAGCGCGGGTTCCCGTTTTTGCGCATCTAGAGGGGATTTGCCACGTTTATGTGGATGGCAGCGCGGATTTGGAGAAAACCAAAGCGGTTGTGATGAACGCTAAAACGCGACGCACGGGGATTTGCGGGTCTGCGGAATGCCTGCTGGTGGATAAGGCGTTTTTTGAAACGCACGGCGCGCCATTTGTGACAGATTTGCTGGGCGTCGGCGTTGAAGTGCGTGGAGATGACACCCTTCAGAGCATCGACGGCGTTATCGCGGCGAAGGGTGATGATTTCGGGCGCGAGTTTCTGGATATGATCATCGCAGCGCGCGTGGTGGACGGTGTTGAAGGGGCGATTGAGCACATTCAACAGTTTGGGTCGAACCACACGGATTGCATTATGGCCGAAGAAAACGCGGCGGTTGATATGTTTTTTGGTCGGCTCGACAGCGCAATCCTGATGCACAATGCGTCTACGCAATTTGCGGATGGTGGTGAATTTGGCATGGGCGCTGAAATTGGCATCGCGACGGGTAAAATGCACGCGCGTGGGCCTGTTGGGGCTGAACAATTGACCAGTTTCAAATACTTGGTGCGTGGTGACGGAACGGTTCGGGCATGAGTCTGAACATTCGACTTGCGAGCGTGAATGATTGTGATGCGCTGAGCGATGTGTGTTTCCGTTCAAAACAATCAAACGGATATGATGATGCGTTTATGGAAACCTGCCGCGAAGAATTGCGGGTGATGCCTGAAACATTGAACGAAATGACGCTTTGGCTGGCGGAAGATGACGATGTCGTGCTCGGATGCGCGGCGTTGCAACAGGACACCTCTACGCAGGGTGAAGTGTCGTTGTTTTTTGTGGATCCAAATGTGCAAGGTCGTGGCGTCGGGCGCATGTTGTGGACGGTTGTGTTTAAAGCTGCACACGAGCGCAAATTATCTACGTTGGTATTGTTTTCTGATCCAAATGCCGTCGGGTTTTATGCAAAGCAAGGATTTGCAGAAGTTGGTACATCGCCATCACGTTCAATTCCTGGGCGCATGTTGCCCAAAATGCAATTGTCGATCTGACACAAAAAAGCCCGCAAATTGAGCGGGTTTTGAATTTTAGGTTTTGGGGTGGTTTAGCTGACCCAAGAGCGAACTGGGCCGCAATCCAAGTGTACGAAATTCGAACGGTAGTATTTGCCAACACCGCCAGATCGACAAGAAACACCAGCACGTGCGATTTGCTTAACCGAGCGAGAGCCCAGACGCAGATCAGCAGCCATGCCTTTGACGTGATAGCTTTGTTTCGCAACATTGCGTGATTTGGACCGCAGCATGTTGTTGGTACGTGACGTGCGGTATCCAGACAGAACCAAGAAAGGTTCGTCGGTATCCAGCAGGTTCAAAGTTGCAGCCATCAGATCGACATTGCGGCGATCCATGTTACGGGTCGCGTTCTGACGCCAATCGCGCATGAAGTAGTTGATTTCTTCAAGGGCAGGTTTGATGTACTGACCTTCAACCCAATAAATGGTGTTGAGGGCTTCGCCAGTGCGTTGATTGCGCAGGTTCACCTTACGGATGTTACCAGCACCTTTAAGGTAGCCCGCAGCATTTGCGTAATAGGGCGTAGCTGAAAGCATTGCGACACCTGCAAAGGCACCCAATAGCTTACGCCGTGAAAGATTTTCGTTTATTTTGCCAGTCATAGTCTACTGTCTCGTCTTTATGTCCACGTATTCACGCAGATCTTTTTAGTGTCCCGATCACAAATCTTGACGCTTTATTACATAGACTGATTCGCAAACCAAGTGTTCTGTTTCACGGTGAGCGTTTTTCTGCTTATTTCGCACGCCCTTAGCCCAATGCCGTCAATCGATGCTCTCGATCACATTTTGTTCTAGTTATATGATGACAATAATCCTCAAATTAGGCAAAAGTTTGCCGAAAAGGTGATTGGACTATGTTTTTTAGACAGTGTCTAACGTATAAAACGCCTAACAAAACACAGTGGTATTGAGGGAAGCATGTATTTTTTACGCAATAAAATTTTAGGTCTCGCGGCCGCGACTGCTATCGCATTGCTTGGAGTATTCGCAGCGCCGGCCGTTCAGGCCAAAGCCAGCAAAGCGCAAATTTCTGCAGCTGTGAATGCAGATAAATCACTTTCGTCTGAGGCGAAGCAATTTTATGCTGCTCGCAATTACCAACCAATCTGGGTTGGAAACAAAAACAAAGCCCGCATGAAGGCCCTTTTGAATGCGGTTTCTTCGGCTTCTGAGCATGGTTTGCCAACGGCACAATATCAAATTTCAGAATTGAAAAGCGCGCTAAATGCTGCACGCGGCACCGAAGGCGCTGCTGCCGAAGCGTTTGCGACGAAGATTTTCCTGAAATACGCGCATGATTTATCATCAGGTGTTCTGGAGCCAAAAAAGGTCGACAAAGAAATTGCAGTTCAACCACCGCGGCGTTCTGAACTTGCGTTGCTGGATGCGATTCCGCGCAGTTCGCCAAGCGGGTTCTTCAAAGCATTGGCGCCTAAACATCCAGAATACGCCCGTTTAATCAAAGAAAAACAACGTCTTGAAAAAATACTCGGACATGGTGGTTATGGCCCTGACGTGCCTGTAGCCACGCTGAAACCCGGTACATCGAGCAAAAACGTCACCAAAATGCGCGCGCGTTTAACGGCCTTGGGTTATGGCCGTTTGGGCGCTGATCCTGCATTTGATGATGGCCTGAAGAAAGTTGTTCAGCAATTTCAAACAGATTACGGTCTGAGCGCGGATGGCGTTGCCGGGCCGGGTACGGTTAAGGTCATGAATACTTCTGCGGAACACCGTTTACGCCAAGTTCTGGTGAATTTGGAGCGCGAACGCTGGATGAACCGCGCACGGGGCAAGCGCCACATCGTTGTGAACTTGGCCGACTTCTCGTTTAATCTGTACGACAATGATCGGGTCAGCTTTACGTCCGTGACGGTGATCGGCAAAGTTGCCAAAGATCGCACGCCTGAATTTCATGATGAAATGACCCACATGGTTGTGAACCCGACATGGCACGTGCCCCGGTCCATTGCGGGCAAAGAATACCTGCCGATTCTGAAGAAAGACCCAGGATTTCTAGCGCGTCGCGGTATGCGGATGGTAGGCAGCAATGGTAAAGCGGTTAATCCAGCAAATGTGAACCTCGCGGGATATAGCGCCAAGAACTTTCCTTTCAGCATCAAGCAGAAGCCATCTAAGGGGAATGCGCTGGGTTTGGTGAAGTTTATTTTCCCAAACAAGTACAATATTTACCTGCATGACACCCCGTCCAAAAGCCTGTTCAAACGCGAAACACGGGCGTTTAGCCACGGGTGTATTCGGGTGCAAAAACCGTTCGAATTTGCCTATAAATTGTTGGACAAACAAACATCTGATCCAAAAGGCGCGTTCACAGGTTGGTTGAAAACGGGGCGTGAGCAGTATGTGAACTTGCAACAGCCTGTTCCTGTCTACCTGAACTATCGTACTGCTTTCTTTAAAGAAAATGGCCGCGTCAACTATCGTAAAGACATTTACGGACGTGATAAAACGATCTTTAACGCGCTCAGCAAAGCTGGGGTAGCGTTGCAAGCCGTTCAAGGGTAAAACCCAACTGAATTCGGGATCAATGGGCGCCTCGTGAGGGCGCCCATTCTCGTTTAAGGACAAGACATGACGCGTTACACGATTGCACAAATTGCCGAACAATTGGGCGCAGAGGCCGTAGGCGATCTGTCGATCCGTGTATCTTCTGTACAGGAACCCTCAAAGGCGGGGCCAGATCAATTGGCATTGGCGATGGAACCGTCCTACGCCGAGCCGTTGCAGGCCGGAAACGCGCAAGCGGCTGTTGTTTGGGAGGGTGCGGATTGGCGAGGCTTGGGTTTGAAAGCGGCGGTTTTTGCACCGCGCTCGCGCTATGTTTTATCCGGTGTGACGCGGGTTTTTGAACATATTCCTGACATCCCGATTGGCATACACCCAACGGCCGTGATTGATCCAAGCGCGCAGATTGGTGCGAACCCGTCGATTGGCCCGTTTGTGGTGATTTCTTCGGGTGTTTCCATCGGCGATAATGCCCGTATTGCCAGCCATTCGTCCATCGGGCGCGATGCGGTTATCGGCCATAACCCTTTGATTTATCAAGGTGTTCATATCGGCGCGCGGGTGCAGATTGGCAATGATTTTTACGCCCAACAAGGTGTTGCAGTGGGGGTTGATGGCTTTTCCTATGTCACGCCAAAACCAGGTGCGATTGAAGAAGCAAAGGCCACGGGACAGATCACCGGTGCGAGCAAAATCGAGGGCTTTGCACGGATCAATTCGCTCGGCTCGGTGATCCTTGGGGATCGCGTGGAAATTGGCGCAAATTCTGCACTAGATCGGGGCACCATTGCAAACACAACTATTGGCAACGGTACAAAGTTGGATAACTTGGTGCATGTCGGTCATAACGTAACGGTGGGTGAAAACTGTTTGCTGTGTGGGCAGGTTGGTGTCGCAGGGAGCAGTGTTATCGGAGATAGGGTTGTTTTGGGCGGGCAAGTCGGTGTTGCCGATCACATCACCATTGGTTCTGACGTGATCGCCGCAGGTAAATCGGGCATTTCAAGCAATGTTCCATCGGGGCGTGTGATGATGGGCAGCCCTGCGATGAAGATGAATTTGAATATCGAGGCGTATAAAGCGTTGCGTCGGCTGCCCCGATTGGTGGCAAAGGTCGCGAGATTAGAAAAATTGGTTTCCAAGCCGAGTGAAACTGAGTAGTTCCTTGGTCAAGTTTTGAATGCAGGTGCAATACAAATGTCCGTGAGCGACAAAATCAGAGAAATCCTTGCTGAGCAGGCGTTACTGACGCCTGGCGATGTGACTGATGATGCGTCTTTGTTGGACCTTGGTATCGACAGTTTAGGCGTCGTCGAGGTTATTTTCGCGATTGAGGAAGAATTCAGCATCTCGGTTCCGTTTAATGCCAATGATCCTGCGGCCTCTGATTTCGATATTTCATCTGTGCAGGCCATTAGTAATGCCGTTGGCCAGCTGATTACGCAACAGGCCAGCTGAGCGATGTCTCGGCGCGTTGTCATCACTGGGCAGGGGGCGTTTTGCGCGCTCGGTCAATCTGCTGACAGTGTTGTTGGCGCGATGATGAACGGCGAATGCGCGATTGATCGCCTTGAAATCCCCGACGTAGATCGCTTGTCTGTTCAAATTGGTGCGCAGATCAAAGGCTATGATCCAACTGCCATGTTTTCGCGCTCCGAAATTGCGTTGTATGATCCATTCACGCAATATGCGTTGATCGCTGCGCAAGAGGCCGTTGCGCAATCTGGGTTGGATTTTTCGGATCAATTGGCGCTGCAAACAGGGGTCGTGCTTGGCTCTGCTGGTGGCGGATTACAAACCCAAGATCAAAGTTATAAAGCGGTTTATGAAGACGGTAAAAACCGCGTACATCCCTTTGTGGTGCCCCGTTTGATGATGAATGCGGCGTCGAGCCATGTTTCAATGGCGCATGGGGCAAAGGGGCCGTGTTTCACGGTCGCGACGGCCTGCGCGTCGTCCAATCACGCAATGGGGCAGGCGTTTCAGATGGTGCGCTCTGGTATGGCCAAGGTCATGTTGACCGGTGGCAGCGACAGTATGCTGTGTTTTGGCGGGATCAAAGCGTGGGAAGGTTTGCGTGTTCTGTCGCCAGATGGGTGTCGTCCGTTTTGTTTGAGCCGCAACGGCATGGTTCAAGGCGAAGGCGCTGCGGTTTTTGTGTTCGAAGATTATGAACACGCAGCGGCGCGTGGGGCGAATATCTTGGCCGAAGTTGCTGGGTTTTCTATGACAGCGGATGCTGCGGATATCGTGGTCCCAAACGAAGAAGGTGCAGCGCGTGCAATGGCGGCATCTGTAAATGACGCGGGCCTAACTGCCGATCAAATCGGCTATGTGAACGCCCATGGTACGGCTACGGCAGTGAACGACAAAACCGAAGTGGCGGCCTTGCGATCTGCGTTTGGCGCGGCGGCAAATGGCATGGCTGTTTCGTCAACCAAATCCATGCACGGGCATATCATGGGGGGAACGGGCGCGGTCGAGCTGTTGTCGTGTATCGCCGCCGTGAAAGATGGTATTTTGGCTCCAACCGTAAATGTGCAAGACCTTGATCCGGCTTGTGATTTGGACATTGTGATGAATTCTGCGCGCGAAACAAAAGTTGACGCGGCAATCAGCAACGCTTTTGCATTTGGCGGATTGAATGCGGTGATAACGCTTAAGCGGTTCCAATAAAAAACCCCGCTCAATGGCGGGGCTTTTCGATCATGTGATAACGGGTTTACTTTGGTTCGATCGCGGCCCATGCCGCAGTGAAACCAGCAAGCGACAGTTCTATGTTCAGTGGCTTATCTGGTGCGGCTACCGATGAAATGACTACTGCGGCTTTAGCGCCTTTTTTCATTGCTGCGATTTCAGCGCCTGTCATCCCAAAACGAGCATAACACCCAAGTTGATCGCACCAAGTGTAGGGGTAGCGTTTTGCTTTGCCAGCGTCGATTTTAACAATGACCTGCGCCGTAAGCAAAGATCCAAGCGGTGTTGCGATATCAATTCCTGCGACAGCTTTGCCGCCTTTTGGGAGGGCTTGCATATCGATTTGTGCAATTGCGTTGCCATCAGGATCATCAAGCAAGTTGAACAGGCGGCATTCTTCGGCTTCGACGTCTTCGGCTTTGATGCAGCGCACTTCCCATGCGGCGTGTTTTTCGCGAAGATATCCATCGCCAATTTGTGGCTCCGTCACTTCTTCAGCAACCGGAAACACTTCTGTTGTTGCCGGGGCCTGCGTGGTTTCTTCGGTTGTGGTTTCCTGTGCAAAGGCAACGGGGGACATCATCAACATTGCGATGACTGCGGGGATCAATGTGTTTTTCATCAATAGACCTATGTTTTTTCTTCGGAAGCTTTTTCTTCCATTAAATGACTACATAATGCGAAAGTTAACGATTGTCAGTGCATTTTTTTGTGTGTGCGAGGCATCGCCCATTTCGGTTGATCTGCGTCACAAACCGAAACATTTTGTAGGATTTGAATGCAAAAAAGACGCTTGGAGTATTCTCCTAAGCGTCTTTTTTTCTGCGTGAGCAGTTCTCCCCATCGGACTGGCCGATCATTGTGTTGGGAAACTAGGTCACAAATTATAATGCGTCAACAGTGGCTTGGCTAAAATGTCGCAGTTATTTAACAAATCAAGGAACATGTGGCGAACACTGACCAAAGGGTCAAAAATGAACGTGATTCAGGCGTGGCAAGGGCTGTTTTTTTGGGTATGGTTTGCAAAATTTGAAGGAACAGGTGCATGGACAACCCAGAACTTATTTTTATTGGTGGCGGTGGTGAAGGCTATGAAGAGCCTCAATCGCTTATTCTAAAGTATGCAAACCGCCATGGTTTAATCGCAGGGGCGACGGGGACGGGTAAAACCGTAACCTTGCAAATCTTAGCCGAGAGCTTTTCTGCGGCGGGTGTTCCCGTGGTGTTGTCCGATGTAAAAGGCGATTTGTCTGGCATCGCAAAGTCGGGCTCGGCTGATTTCAAATTGCACGATGCGTTTATGAAACGTGCAAAGCAGATCAAGTTTGACGATTATGATTATGGCAAATTCCCTGTCACGTTCTGGGATTTGTTTGGCGAACAGGGCCACCCCGTGCGCACGACCGTTTCCGAAATGGGGCCGTTGTTGTTGTCGCGTTTGATGGAGCTGTCGGATGCGCAAGAAGGCGTGATGAACATTGCGTTTCATGTGGCCGATGAACAGGGTCTTGCGCTGCTCGACCTCAAAGATCTGCGTGCGATGTTGATTTGGCTGGGTGAAAACGAAGACGAAATCTCGCTTGAATATGGCAATGTGGGGCGCAATTCTATTGGTGCGATCCAGCGGCGTTTGCTGGTTCTTGAAAACCAAGGCGCAGATGCGTTTTTTGGCGAACCCGCGCTTGATCTGAACGATATGATTTCCACGACAGCGGGCGGGCAAGGGCGCATTAACATTCTTGCCGCTGATAAGCTGATGCAAAGCCCGCGCCTGTACGCGACGTTCCTTTTGTGGATGCTGTCAGAACTGTTTGAAATGCTGCCCGAGGTTGGTGACCCTGATAAACCCAAGTTGGTGTTCTTCTTTGATGAGGCGCATTTGCTGTTTGATGATGCACCCAAAGCCCTGTTGGATAAGGTAGAACAAGTGGCGCGTTTGATCCGGTCCAAAGGCGTTGGCGTTTATTTTGTGTCGCAAAACCCTGCGGATGTTCCTGATGATATTTTGGGCCAGTTGGGCAATCGAATGCAGCACGCCTTACGCGCGTTCACGCCAAAGGATCAAAAATCATTGAAACTGGCGGCAGCAACTTTCCGTGAAAACCCCGCGTTTAGCACGCGCGAAGCGATTACCGACATGGGTGTTGGCGAGGCGTTGGTTTCGACGCTGGAAAAGAAGGGGATGCCATCAATTGTGCAGCGCACATTGATCCGTCCACCGTCATCGCAATTGGGGCCGATCACAAAAGAAGAACGCGCTGCTGTCATTGCAAATTCACACGTTGCTGGAATTTACGAGGCCGAAGTAGACCGTGAAAGCGCGTTTGAAAAGCTGCGAAAACGGGCAGATGATGCCGCCACAGAAGCAGAACGTGTTGAACGCGAGGCCGACGAAGCAGAAGCACGTGAAGAAGCCGAAGCAGATCGTGCACGCGAGTTTCAAAAGGCGCAACGCTATGATGGTGGATCGCGCAAAACCACCACGCGCAAGCGGTCATCGCGCAAAGACAGTGTTGGAACAGCTTTCGCGAAATCCTTTGCCCGTCAGTTGGGCACTAAGGCTGGGCAATCCCTGATCCGTGGTGTTCTAGGTAGCTTGTTTAAAAGGCGATAAATCGCTTGCGGATCAAAGCCGTTTGATCCGCAAACTGGTGATTTTATGCTGTTCGCGCGCTGCAATTTCAAAGCGGAAATTGTGAAATGCAAACACTTGCCCCACGTCGGGGATCATCTGTGCTTCGTGAATGACAAGGCCAGCAATCGTGTTGGCCTCTTCATCGGGAAGCGACCAATCCAAGGCGCGGTTCAAATCGCGGATCGTCATGGCGCCGTCAATCACGTAATGGCCCGTTTCATCCATCTGAAGCACTGGCTGATCGTCTACGTCGTGCTCGTCCGAAATCTCGCCGATGATCTCTTCGATGATGTCCTCTAACGTGATCAAACCTTGCAACGCGCCGTATTCATCGACGACCAAGGCAAAGTGGGTTTTGCGGCGCAAAAACTCGCGTAACTGATCATCCAGCGTTGTGGTTTCTGGCACAAAATAAGGCTCCATCGCCACGTCAAGCGCTTGGAAGTTATCCAAAGCGCTGATGGAATTTTCACCGCGCATGACCTTGTTGACGGCGCGCAACAGGTCTTTGGCGTGGATTACACCCACGATATTTTCAGGGTCGTCTTTCCACAGCGGTAGGCGTGTGTGGGGCGAGGTCAAACACTGGTTGATGATGTCTTGGGGCGTGCTGCTGGCGTCTATCATTTCCATGTCAGAGCGGTGAAGCATGATCTCTTCGACTTCGCGGTCTTTTAGATCAAGCGCACCAAGCAAACGGTCGCGATCATCGCGATCCACGTTGCCCTCAACGTGGCCTAGCGCGATGGTTCCTGCAATTTCAGCCTGCGCGGCACCTGCTTGTTCCTGATCCAAGGCAGACACGCCAAACAGGCTCAAAATGCCGCGCACAACAAAGCGAACCATCGCCACGATCGGCGAAAGAAGTGCCACGATGATGGTGATGGGAAGGGCAACAAATGTTGCGGCTTTTTCGGATTCTAAAATGGCATAGGTTTTGGGCAGGACTTCTGCAAAGACCAGCACTAATGCTGTCATCACGAGCGTTGCCAAAGCGATGCCGTTTTCGCCAAACAACCGCAAAAACAGGCTGGTCGCCAAGGAGGCTGCAAGGATATTCACGAGGTTATTGCCAAGTAATACCGCACCAATCAAGCGTTCGGAATCCTCGGTCAGTTTTAGCGCGCGGTTCGCGCCTGCGGAGCCACGATCTGCAAGTGAGTGCAGCTTGCCACGCGAGGCCGCAGTCAATGCGGTTTCGCTGCCTGAAAAGAATGCAGACACAAGTAACAAACATATGATCGCGGCGATGGTCATCCATGCCTCGAAATCCATCATTACCGTTGCATTTTGTGCGGTTTCCATTCAGGTCGTCCTTAAAGTTAACTCTTGCCCCGTTATGGGCATCCAACCAGCCCCCCGCAAGAGAGGAGCCGATGTGCGCATCCAAGATTTAGGTGTTTTAAACGGTGAAATCCTTCTTTTTGGCGGAGTTTACTCAAATTTGGCGGCTCTTGAGGCGGTGATAGATGAATCGGGGCGGCGTGGGATTGATCCTGCGAACATGATTTGTAACGGCGATGTGGTCGCGTATTGCGCAGATGCTGAGGCCTGTTCGGGGGCGGTTCGCGCATTGGGTTGTGCGGTTCTATCTGGCAATTGCGAGGTTCAACTGGCGAGCGACGGGGATGATTGCGGTTGTGGATTTGATGATTGGTCTGTCTGTTCGGTTCTATCGCGCGATTGGTATTCGCATGCGAAAAATACAGTTACTTTAGAAAATAAAGTATGGATGGGGGGCTTGCCCGATCGTATTGTTTTTACCCACGAGGGCAAACGCTGTGTTGTCGTGCATGGCGGTGCCAGTGATATTGCCACCTTTGTTTGGCCGGTAGCAACGGATGATCAAATTCGGCGCGAAGTCGCCTTGGTGCAAAGCCAAGTTGGCGCGGTGGATTGTGTGATTGCTGGGCACACAGGGATCGCGATGGAGCGTGTGGTGGATGGTGTGCGTTGGGTGAACCCTGGCGCGGTTGGCATGCCGCCAAATGATGGTGATCCAAGGGTGGCATTTGCAGTGATGAAGGGCCAAAGTGTTTCGTTTGAGCGGCTGAGCTATGATACCGTAAAAACGCGCGATGCGATGATTGAGGTTGGCCTAACGCAAGGCTACGAAACTGCGATCACGACGGGGTTTTGGCCGTCAGAGGATACCTTGCCCGAAGAAATGTGCCGCTAGTCTTCGGCAAGTGGGTGATGTTTTAAAACCAGCGTTTTAAGGTTTTCATCCAGAACATGGGTGTAAATTTCGGTGGTGGCGACATCCGCATGGCCAAGCAGCATCTGAATAACTCGCAAATCTGCACCACCTGCTAATAGATGCGTCGCAAAAGCATGGCGCAGCGTGTGCGGGGTGACGGTTTCCGGGCTAACACCTGCGACAACCGCAATTTCCTTGACCAAGGTGTAGAACCGAATGCGGGTGAGATGGCCGAGCTTGCCGTTCGATGGGAACAGAAAACGCGAAGGCTGTATTCCCTTGGCCTCTGCCTCGTCCTCGGCTGTGTCACGCGGTTTAAGCCAAGCCGCAATCGCCATTTTTGCAGGTGGAGACAGCGGAACCAGCCGTTCCTTGTCGCCTTTGCCGCGCACCAGCACCATTTCTGGGTTCCCCCGCACCGATGCCACGGGCAGGGACACCAGTTCTGTGACCCGCAAGCCCGTCGCGTACAGCAGTTGCATCAAACAGCTGTTGCGCAGGCGATCCATGTTTGCGCGCCCCGTTTGTTGCGCAGCTTCTAACAGACGATCCACTTCTGCTTCCGTGAGGGTTTTGGGCAGATGTCGTTTCTTTTTGGGCCCGCGAATTTGGGTGGCAGGATCATTCTCGCGCCAACCTTCTTCAAAGGCAAATCGGTACAGTTGACGCACCGCAGACAAGCGCCGCGCCCGTGTGGCCTGCGCCATTCCACGGGTATCTAAGCTAACGAGGTATCCTTCGATATGATTGCGATTGGCGTGCAAAAAGTCTGATTTTTCTTTTACTAAATAGTCGGAAAATTCTTTTAAATCAGCAGAGTAGGCCTTGAGCGTGTTTTCAGAGGCGTCTTGTTCGGCGTACATGGCCTCTAGAAAAGTTTCGATCCAGTTTTGCATCAGGTTGGGCCTGACAAGTGCAACAAAACTTGGATGGCGATGCGGCGGGCTTCTTCTTCAAGACCGGCGATGCGCAGGGTCGCGATGGTGGTTTCAAGTGTCGCTGGGTCTCGGTGGTGGGAGCGCACGAGGTTGGTAATTGATTTAAGAATTGCCTCGCCCATTCGGCCTTGCTTGGCACCTACGATTAGGGAATTAGACGAGGTAGATCCCTGAAAAGCGGCAAGAATTGCACGCTGCATATCCGTATTTGCAGAGACCGGTAACGCACCGAGTGCAAGCGTCTTTAAGAACGCATCAGTGCTGTTTTGAGGCGCGTATTCCGTTACCAGTTCTGGATAATCTGCGTGAAACAGTTGCAGGCGAAACCGTGTTTGATCGCCTGATGGCGTTAGCGGCACGCCCTCTAGATCGTCGGCCGCAATATCGGCAAGGATAAACGCCAAGCCAACAGCGTTCAAATCGCGGTAAGCATCGAGCAATTTTTGCGAGATTTGTTCGGGTTGGCCGCTGTCGATTGCGCGCAGTAATTTCTGTACCGCGGAGACACGGACCCAAACGCCGCCCGATGCCGATGGTTTGCCTTCTTGGTAAAGCGCGATCAGTTGTTGGGGCGGAATGGCCTGTGATCGCACCAGTCGTTCGGTGGCGATAACCTGATTGCGCCAGCCCGTTTCACGCTGTAAATCTTGGTGCAGAAACGCCAATGGTAGGGCTTGCCCGCTGCGCGGCATCGCCAATGCTTCGCGCATGATAAAATCGAGTGCGGTCAAGGGAACAGGGGCAGGGGGCGGATTTTCCTCGTCAAACAAGTCCGGATCAAGGAACAAAGTGAGCAATTCTGCATCCAATTCGGGAATTTGGCGCAGGGATTTGGCGGTTGTGAGCGTTAGGGCCGCCGCTGACCAATCGTTTTCCCGTGCAAGGCAGAACACGCGCTCCTTTAGGCTGGGTGCCAATGACGGGTTTCGCAACATTGCGGCACAGGCGATTTGTGCGCGCCCCGTTAAAAGACCAACATCAAAGGCTTGATGGAACAAAGTGGGCGTGGCTGAACCAGCTTGGGTTAACAAGGCTTCGGCTTGATCCAAGGCACCTGCATTCAGCAGATGTGCAACCCGCGCTGCAATGATTTCACCGGGCGCAGAAACCCGTTCTGGCGCATCTAACTCGGCCAAAGACAGCCGCTGCCAAAAGGCGGTGATTTCTGGCAAAGAGTAATCAAAATAGGGTTCGATCAAGCGCGCAATTACCGATGAGTCGCCGTTCCCCCAGAATTTTTGCGGGATCCCCGTTTGCTGGGATGTTAAAATACCAACGGCATCAGGTTGCGAGGTGTTTAACGGCGTTGTTTCAATAGCTTCAGTTGTAATTCCGCCCTTTGACGATGCTTTGATGTCGGGCAGCGCCGATGACGCGATCGTGCTGTCTTGTGCGTTCAGCGACAAGGTTGAAAACAGCAAAACTGCAATGGTTGTTAAACTATGATCCGTTAAGCGTAACAGGGACTGTCACCTCAGTTTGCGGGGCTGAAAGATCGCCAAGATACGAATATCCTAACAATCCCAAAAACCCGAGAATGATCAGAATAAGCAAAAACCGTATCACCTTGCCCATTTATATTCGCCTCTAACGTCGTTTCTTTTCACTTTGCCCAATTAGCAGCGTTTGAAAGAAAACGCGCCATAGGGGTTGTGTGAAGTTTAGACAATGTTATCACCCAAAATGGAATTTGATAATGGGGCATCGGCAGGAAGTTGCGTATTTCTTGCCTGTGTGTCCCAAATTGAAACGAGGACCCTGTGCGGTATCAGTTGACCAAAACAATTGCGGTGATCGGTTTGATGGGGGCGGGTAAAACTGCTGTCGGTACACTTGTGGCGCAAAAACTGGGCGCGAAATTCCTCGATTCAGATCAGGAAATCGAAAAGGCGGCGAATATGTCCGTGGCCGAGATTTTCGAGCGAGACGGCGAGGGGTTCTTTCGCGCCAAGGAAAGCCAAATATTGGAGCGTTTGTTAAAGAGCGAGCCTTGTGTACTGTCAACGGGTGGCGGCGCGTATATGTCGGATGTGAACCGCGATTTGATTTCGGAATACGGCGTGGCGCTTTGGTTGAAAGCCGACCTCGATTTGTTGTGGTCGCGCGTGCGTCACAAAGATACGCGGCCCTTGTTGCGCACGCAAAACCCACGTCAAACCCTGGCAGATTTGTTGGAACTGCGTGAACCGATTTATTCCAAAGCGGAAATCGCCGTGGAATCCGAAAAAGGGATCAGCCTTGACGACATGGCCATCAAAATCGTCGAAGCGCTGGTCAATTCACCCCAAAGCGGTGTCACACAAAGGACTGGATAATGCGCGAACAGGTTCACGTCGATTTAGCAGATCGGTCTTATGACATTGAAATCGGAACTGATTTACTGCCCCAAAGCGGTACATTTATCGCGCCATTTTTGCAGCGAAAAAAGGTTGCGATTATTACCGATGAAACCGTGGCAGCACTGCATCTGGAAACCTTGTTGGCTGGGTTGCGCGGCGCGGGAATCGAGGCTGTGACGCTGAGTTTGCCTGCGGGGGAAGCGACAAAATCTTGGGCGAACATTCAGAAATCTGTTGAATGGCTGTTGTCTGAAAAGATCGAGCGCGACGATATTTTGATCGCATTTGGCGGCGGCGTCATTGGCGATCTTGCTGGCTTTGCGGCATCAATTTTACGGCGCGGCATTCGGTTTGTTCAGATACCAACGACGCTTTTGGCCCAAGTCGACAGTTCGGTTGGCGGTAAAACGGGGATCAATTCGCCCCACGGTAAAAACCTAGTCGGGGCGTTTTATCAGCCGCAATTGGTTCTGGCCGATGTGTCTGTACTTGGCACACTTGCACCGCGCGATTATTTGGCGGGCTACGGTGAAGTGGCGAAATATGGTCTGTTGGGGGATGTTGCGTTCTGGGATTGGCTGGAAGAAAACGCCAAATCCGCCGCAGAGGGCGATGTTTCCAAACGGATTTACGCCGTGAAACGGTCTTGCGAAATGAAAGCCGAAATCGTTGCCCGTGATGAACAAGAACGCGGAGATCGTGCATTGCTGAACCTTGGCCATACTTTTGGTCACGCGCTAGAATCTGCCACCGGCTATTCAGATCGATTGCTGCACGGCGAAGGCGTTTCCATCGGCTGCTCCCTCGCGTTTGAGGTATCGCAGCGTTTGGGATTTTGCGCCCAAGAAGCCCCTAGTCGCGTGCGTGCTCATTTCAAAACCATGGGCATGAAATGTGATGTGTCAGAAATATCGGGCGACTTGCCTGATGCGGATGGGCTGATTTCGTTGATGGGGCAGGACAAGAAGGTCCGCGCAGGAGTGATCGGGTTTATCATGGCGCGTGGTTTGGGCGAGGCATTTGTAACGCGAGATGTTGATCTTGGTGTGGTCAAATCAGTTTTGAGCGATGCGCTTTTAGGCCACTAAGCCCTTATTTATTGAGCAACTTCGACCGAAACAAAACACCAGACGCGAGTATTACACCACCCGCGACAATTGTGATGCCAATCCATTTCGCCGCCGTAATCGGCTCGTTTAAGAACATCCATCCACCAAGCGCACCAATCGTTGGAACCATCGCGGCGGCGGCGGCGGCAATGGCTGACCCTAGGGCGCGCACCGCGTACAGATAGGTGAAATTGGCCACGAACCCCGCCATAAAACCTTGGAATAATTGCAGCGCAAGGATGGGTGTGGGCAGTGTGGTTAGCGTTGTTCCAAAAACAAGCAGCCCGACAGAAAAAGCGATTGCGGACCAGCCGAGCAGCAATATCGCCCCGTCCACTGGATCAAGCGATGCCCAGTTGAAACGCACAGTGTAGGCAGCCCAGCAACAAGATGCTGTCAGAAACAGTAAATGCCCGCGCCATGCACCGCTTTGCGCATTTGAAATCGCTTCAAATCCGCCAACAGCCAATGCACCAATCAGGACAAGGCCGATGCCCAAAAACTGTAACATGCGGTAATTGCTGCCAAAAAAGATGATAGTGATGATGGCCACGAAAACGGGCAACATCGACGGGGTGAACAATCCGCCGTCAACTGCTGGGGCAAATCGAAACCCTGAGGCCAACAATAGCGTAAAGATCGTGCCGCCCAATCCGCCGATGATCGCCACGTCTGTCCAACTTGCGCCTTTGGGTTTTAACCCGCGTTTAAGGATGAAAGGCAGCATTGCGATGGCGGCGGGGAAGGATCGCAAGAACCCGACATCAAAGGCTCCGAGGTTTTGGGTCATTGCCGCCCGCGTGGAGACCAAGTAGCTGCCCCAAATTAGAACTGTCACCCCGAGCGCGCCCCAAGCGAGCACCGATTGGCGAAGTGTCATGCGGAACAAGACGCGCCACCCAAAACGCAGAACTTTGCGCAATGTGGATGGTTTAATTTTACGGGTTTTTCAGCCTCTTCCAGCGTTTGCCCCAGATCAAATTCGGGATCGTAAGGCAGCAAAGTGCAGGCCAAAACAGACAGGTGATCGGCATCTTTATGCTTCACAACCATGCGCGATGATGCACACATCACATCGTTGGGTGATTTGTTTAAGATGCCCCAGCAAGCCGTTGTAATTTCGGGAACTTCTACCGTTTCATCCATCTCTGGAAACAACAATGTATGGGCGGGATTATGCGCGTCGATGCTAAACCCGTGGGCTGTGTAAAATGCGGCGTATCCAGCGCGGCTTTCGCTATCTGTATCACCCCAAACCGTGCGCCCAGCGACGTGCATGGTGAAACCGTTGTCTTGCAACCATTTCATCCCTTTGATGGCCACTGCATAGCTGCCTTTGCCGCGTTCTTGATCGTGCATTTCTGCCGAATAGTGATCAACGGATATCCGCAATGTCAGTTTATTTGGGAATTGTGCGTTAAGGGCCAACAGCCCTGCTTTCATAGATTTTCGCATCATCGGCAGCATGGCGTTCGTGAGGATCAAGACATCGAAACCGCGTTCCAAACAAACGCGCGCGATATCGATCATGTCGGCATTCATAAAGGGTTCGCCGCCCGTAAAGGCTATTTCGGTGGTTGGCCAGTTGCGATCCGTGATCTGATCAAGGTAGGATTCGACCTCGGAAGTGGTGATGTATACCAGTCGGTCATTGGTTGGGGAGCTTTCGATATAGCAGTTCAAGCATTCGATATTGCACAAAGTTCCCGTGTTAAACCAAAGCGTTGTCGCGCCTTTTAACGCAACACGCGCACGGGGTTCACCCTTGGCCGTAACGTCGGGATCTTGAAACTTTGCTGCGGGCAGCGGATCGGGCAGGGTGAAATTTTGATCGTTCATAGAGGCGCCTGTTTGTGCTTTGCCAATCGCTATCGCGTTAGAGGTTACATATCAAAGGAAAGGTTGTAAAATGCACGGAGTTGTGACTGTATACGCACAAGAAATGATATCGCTAACGTAAACAGTATCAGGGGCTTACAGATGGTGGCAACCACAATACCGGTCGACACATTTGATTTGGTAATCATTGGTGGGACGGGGGATTTGGCGCGACGCAAAATCTTGCCTGGCCTGTTTCGGCGCATGTGTGCGGGGCAAATGCCCGACACTGCACGTGTTATCGGGGCATCGCGGACTGATTTGGATCAGACTGCATTTCAGGAATTTGTGCGCGAAGCGCTCAGCGAATTCGCTGGTGAAACCCAATGTGATGAAGGCGCTGTTGATCGCTTTTTGACGATGCTGGATTATGTCCCGTTGGATGTGTTCGGCGATGCTGGCTGGAAGGCATTGAAATCGAAATTGCGTCCAGATGTGATCCGTGCGGTTTATTTTTCTGTTGGACCTAGCCTGTTCGGTGAGATTGCGCGCAAGTTAACAGCGCATAAGGTTACCGATGAAAACAGCCGAATTGTGGTGGAAAAACCTTTTGGTCACGACCTTGAAACAGCACAATTGTTGAACGCAGAATTACGGGACTGTTTCAAAGAGGATCAAATTTACCGCATTGATCACTACCTTGGAAAAGAAACCGTGCAAAACCTGATGGCAGTTCGGTTTGGCAATGCGTTGTTTGAACCGTTGTGGAATGCGCAACACGTGGATCACGTGCAAATTACGGTTGGTGAAACGGTCGATGTGGATGGGCGCGGGGCCTATTATGACAAGTCTGGTGCGATGCGCGATATGGTGCAAAATCATATCATGCAGCTGTTGTGCCTGTGCGCGATGGAACCCCCCAGCAAATATGGTGCAGATGCGGTTCGTGATGAAAAACTGAAAGTTATCAGAGCATTAGAGCCCGTCAGCGCCAAGGATGTTGTGCGTGGCCAATACGGTAGCGACGACGGAGTTGCACGATATACCGATCATGCTGGCGATCCTAAATCCAAGACCGAGAGCTTCCTTGCGATGAAAGTAAACGTCGCGAACTGGCGGTGGGCGGGGACCCCGTTTTACATTCGCACTGGTAAGCGCCTGCGCGCGCGTATGTCCGAGATTGCGATCATTTTCAAAGACCCGCCGCACTCCATTTTTGAGGGTCAACCAGACCGCAAAGGCAATGTTTTGATCATCCGTTTGCAGCCAGATGAGGGCATTACGTTGCGAGTGACGATCAAAGAGCCGGGGCCGGGTGGAATGCGCCTGACGGAGGTGCCTTTGGACATGACATTCGCCGAAGCTTTGGGTGATCAAGTGGCGTTTATGCCAGATGCCTACGAGCGTTTGATTATGGATGTTATTCGCGGCGATCAAACGCTGTTCATGCGTGGTGACGAGGTTGAGGCCGCCTGGGCGTGGGTCGATCCGATTATTCAAGCGTGGCAAGCGGCGGGTGATACCCCCGCGCAATATGACCCAAGCGGTTCAGGCCCAGAGGACAGCCTAATGTTGCTGCACCGCGATGGCCGCAGATGGCGCGAGATAAAGACGTGAGCACATATTCAAATTATGAAAGCCGCGATGCGCTTTTTGCGGGATTGGCTACGGTTGTGGCTGCGCAATTGGCAGACGCGCTAGGGCAAAACGGGCGCGCCACATTGGCGGTTCCAGGGGGTACAACCCCTGCGCCGTTTTTTGAAATTCTACGCAAGGTGCCGCTTGATTGGAAAAACGTCACGATCTTGCTGACCGATGAACGATTCGTGCCAGAAACATCGGATCGGTCGAACACACGGCTTTTGCGCGAAACCTTGTTTCAAGACCTTGCGGCGGCGGCGACGTATGTGCCGATGTATTTGGAAGCAGATCAGCCCGAGGATGTTTTAGGTGCTTTGCAAAAGAGCATTGCTGAGGCACTGCCGTTGGATATCTGTGTTTTAGGCATGGGCGCGGATATGCACACGGCCAGTATCTTTCCCGAGGCTGACTTGCTGGCCGAGGCATTGGCCGATGATGCGCCTATTTTTTTGCCGATGCGGGCACCAAATGCCCCTGAGCCGCGCATGACGTTAACGGCACCTGTTTTACGGCGTGCAGGTCACGTTCATCTGTTGATTGCAGGGACAGCAAAGAAAGCCGCGCTCGCTGTTGCACAACAGGACGGTCCGATCATTGACGCGCCAGTGCGGGCAATATTGCCCCAAGCCCATATTCATTACGCAGACTAAAAGGATCAACATGGATCATTGGAAATCCCTTTCGGATCAACACGCTAAGACCAAAGATCGCAACATTATGGACTTGTTCGATGATCCGCAGCGGTTCGATCATTTTTCGGCGCGATGTGGCGATTTCTTGATGGATTATTCTAAAACCAACATGGATTCCGACACGAAATCTGCGCTTCTTGAACTGGCGCAATCCGCGCAGGTTACGCAAAGGCGTGATGCGATGTTTGCCGGCGAAAAGATCAACGAAACCGAAGGGCGCGCTGTGCTGCACATGGCTCTGCGAAACCTGTCGCAAACAGCTGTTCATGTTGATGGTGAAAACGTGATGCCGGGTGTTTTGGCCACGCTCGAAAAGATGAAATCCTTCGCAAATGGTATTCGCAGCGGGCAAATTGCGACTGCCAGTGGGCAGCAATTTAGCGATGTGGTGAATATCGGCATTGGCGGCTCTGATCTTGGGCCAGTCATGGTGAATGTGGCGCTTGCGCCTTACGCCGATGGTCCCAAAGTTCATTTTGTGTCCAACATTGATGGCGCGGATATTACCGATACGTTGCAAGGGCTTAACCCTGCCACGACGTTGCTGATTATTGCGTCAAAAACATTCACCACGATTGAAACGATGACAAATGCACAAACCGCCAAGGATTGGCTGTTGCGCGGTGTGGATGAGGCCGACATCAGCAAACATCTTGCTGCTTTGTCCACGGCAGAGGATAAAACGGCGGGTTTTGGTGTTCCTGTCGATCGGGTGTTCGGGTTTGAGGATTGGGTCGGCGGGCGTTATTCGGTTTGGGGCCCAATTGGGTTGTCGTTGATGCTGGCTATTGGGCCTGATGATTTCATGGATTTTCTGCGTGGAGCTGAGGAAATAGATAGCCATTTTGTCGAGGCACCTTTGGAGGATAATCTGCCTGTCATGCTCGCGCTCGTTGGGATTTGGCACGCGAATATCTGCGGCTACAATACGCGCGCGGTTCTGCCTTATGATCAACGGCTTTTGCGCCTGCCTGCGTATTTGCAGCAGCTGGACATGGAAAGTAACGGCAAGGGCGTTTCGATGGATGGGCAGGCCTTGCAACACCATTCTGGCCCAGTTGTTTGGGGGGAACCAGGCACCAATGGCCAACACGCGTTTTACCAATTGATCCATCAGGGTACACGCACGATCCCTTGTGAGTTTCTGGTGGCGCGGCGCGGGCATGAAACCAAGTTGGCACATCAACACCGTTTGTTGCTGGCCAATTGCTTGGCCCAATCCGAGGCTCTGATGATTGGGCGCGATTTGGATACTGCGCGTGAGTTGATGGCACAAAAAGGGCTGGATGGTGCAGAGTTGGAACGCCAGGCCGCACACCGTGTGTTTACGGGCAATCGGCCAAGCGTAACGATGATGTATGATGTGCTCGACCCGCGCACGCTTGGCAAAATTATCGCGCTTTATGAACATCGCGTTTTTGTTGAAGGGGTGATTTGGGGCATTAATAGCTTTGATCAATGGGGCGTCGAACTTGGCAAAATCCTCGCCACGCAAATGCTCCCCCTGATCGAAGGCGATGCGGTTTCTGAGGGCAAAGATGGCTCTACGCGGGGACTGTTGGCTACACTTTAATCCCGCGCCACGCTAGCGACGTTGCTTAACCTGTCTTTTTCAAAGTTGTTTGCTCTTTTTCGGCCATTTCAATGCTTCCTTGTACGTGCACGGTGATTTGATCGCCGGCCTGCAGTTGATGCAGCCCTTTGCATGCG
>Ga0233426_10000832_pt1 | contig 30661 bp, 24 predicted proteins | sample SI_118_April2016_6_FD_179875 | JGI IMG/M metagenome (GOLD analysis project Ga0233426, IMG submission 179875) | Seawater microbial communities from Saanich Inlet, British Columbia, Canada - SI_118_April2016_10_MG | ecosystem: Environmental > Aquatic > Marine > Inlet | place: Canada: British... | reverse complement strand
GCCGTTAAATACCTACCTTTACATGGATCTAAGAATGGTATTAACGTAAAAAAACATAAAAGAATTAAAACGCTTTGGCTATTTTCTCCGTATTTTACACCTACCCACAAAGAAATAAAATCTTTCCCCAAAATGGTAGCTAAGCAAATTATTGGCAATATAGTTAAAATTGTCCATTTACTTGCATTTAAATAAAATTGAATTTCCTTCTCTTTACTTCCTTGTTCAATTATCTCACTAAACTGGGGCATAAATGTTTTTGTTATTGTGAATCCGATGTTTTTAATATAAGAGATTAATGCAGCTGGCAAGCTATAAAAAGGCACTAACGCAGGACTCAACATCGTACTTATTATGATAGGAGCACTCACGGTCTCTATACGATAAGATAAACCTTGTACAAACGATTTAATACCAAAAGAGAGTAGTTCAGATAATACTGAACGCTTAAAAAATTTAAATTGTGGTCGTAATTGATATTTTGATTTCTTAGCAACATAAAAAAACAGAAGAAGTCCTTTTATACTGATTCCAATAGCGTTAACTAAAGCCAAGGAAAATAATGCATTACTTGGGCTAATGATGAAAAATAAAATAGTCGCTGAAATTATTGAATTGATGATACTGATATTATTCGCTAATGAGAAGAGATGAAGCCCCTCTAGTACACTAGCTGGAGCAAACCCTGGGAACATCAACGCAAGTTGTATTGCTATAATAATCAATACCAATGTATATTTAATTTCCCCTTCAGGTTGATTAAAAAATACTTCAGGATAATAAACACCAATAAAAAATAAAGTTAACGCACAGAAAAGTCCAACAGCAATGAGGAAAAGTGTTGATGTAGAATACAATATATTCAAACTACCTTTGTCTTCATTTACATTAAATTGAGAGGTGAATTTCGAAATTGCGGGCTTAATACCTAGATCTAACAACCCCATGTACCCTACAACACTCGCTATAACGATCCATATTCCATAATCATAATCCCCCATATTTGATAAATATAAAGGAGTCATAATTAATGTTATTGCTATTTTCACAAATAATAATAATAAATTAGAGCTCGTATTTTTTATCAGCCTTTTAATCATTTAAATGCATGGCCTTATATGTTTCTTTTAATTTGATAGATGCGTTTTTTACATCAAATCTATTTCTTGCTGTCACACCATATTGATTAAATTCAATTAAACGATCATCAACTAAAAAGCTCATAATAGCCTCTTTTAATGATTCAGCTGAGTTAAATTGTGCAACAAAAGCAGGAGTCTCTTCCAGCACTTCTCTTAGCCCATTACAATTCGTTCCAATAACAGGGGTTTCTACACAAAGTGACTCTAAAGCTATTAATCCACAAGCTTCAGTTATTGAGGGAATGACAACACCTTCCAGTGATTTAATTATTGATGGCATTTGATTAGTTGCAGGTTGCTGAATGAAATATTCTGATAGACCAAGTGCTTCAATACGCTCATACTCTTCCCTAATAAACCCTCCCCATCCATATGTGATAATAACTGGAAGTTGTCTCCCATCTACAGAGGGGTCTTGATGTAGCAGGTGAAATGCATCAACAAGAATATTAAAACCTTTTTCAGGCATAAAACGTCCAAAAAAGCCTAATATTTTTTTGTTCGTGTCGATTTTTAATTTGGCTCTAATATCGACGAAAACGCCCGTTTTGAAATACTCGACATCTATGCCGTTTTCAATAAGAACCATATCGTTTCTCTTTATACCAAACTCTTTCAAATTTGCAGTTGCATCTTTTGAGACCGTATTTATTCGATCAACCTTCTTTAACAATAGTTTCAATACTGCTTTAAATATAAATCCAAACCGATTTTCGAAATGCCTTTTTGTGATCAACTCATGGCATGTTAATAAATGAGGCTTTTTCTTTAAAAAACTAAATGTTTGTGAAATTAGTGAGCTCTTGAAGCCATGAGAGTGGATTAAATCAACCTTATTTTCAGCAATTATTTTTGTTGCTTTAAAGTAAAATTCAACTAATGATTCTGTTCTAATAATAGTAACTGGCAAACCATAAAAATATTCTTGTAAGTTTTTAGTTAATTCACCATTACCGTCTTTCAACAGTATAAAAATTTTCTCATTAGAATAATCATAGTTTTTATATGTATACTTCAGGTAAGTTCTAATACCACCAATGGGGTTTAATACTGTAACTAGAATATTCACGACTTTTCCTTAAGGTAACAATTTACTTTTTAATATCTTTGCCAATTTCACATCAATCAATAAATACATGAAATACGAAACAACAATAAGTCCAAAAACAACAAGGCCTGTAGATATAGATATTCCGAGATAAAGAGATAACTTTTCAATCAGTATTTTTCCAATCAAATTGTGAATTAAGTATAAAGGGTATGTTATACCCCCTAAAATCATTAAAAGCTTGGATTGAGGTAAACGCAGTTTATCCAACGCAATTAACACAAATATTAATTGCATTATCAAAACAAGAATACCCGCTATATATTGATGTTCATGCGAAGCATTACGAATAAAGCTTGGTGTGATGTTAAAGGCAGAATAACTCGTAATAAATGCAGCAACCAAACCGACAAAAGAAGTAAACCTAGTTAACCTTTCTTTCGAAATTAAATATAAGTTAATTCCTACAATAAAAAAACCTGCATATGCAGCAGGCACAAAATATGGTAGAAAGAATGGTTGTTTAAAAATAAAAAAGGAAATGAGGCACAATAACCAAATAGAAACCCAAAGTTTTATATTAGAAAAAATACCAAAGAGCAATAAAAAAAACATCATAAAATAAAAAATTATTTCAATTTGCAATGTCCAATACACTCCGTCAATATTAGGAATGTTCATGTATTGATTAAACAACGTAATATTAGCGAAGAAGTTAATAATTGTAACACGATCATCAAAATTACCGTTAATAATCACTATAAAACTAGTTAAGATTAATCCTAACCAATACATAGGTAATATTCTGATTAAACGGGCTATTAAGAATGCTTTTGGTGATCTATTATCTGCCGAAATGGTGATCACAAATCCACTAATAATAAAAAATAGTGGTACACCTAAGAAACCATACTTGGATATATCAGTAAATAGGCCAAAAGGGGAGTCAGGAGTGCCATAGAAATGATAAAATACAACTGAAATAGCTGCAATAAATCGCAGTAAGTCTAGTGATTGAATTCTCATTTTGAATCCACGGTTAATTGAGCGTTTTGTTCTAACTCCTTAAACCTATCAGACATCAACCTATTATTCACAACTACTAGTCCAGCTAGTAAATACCAGTAATATTGACTTAATCCGTAGTAATTTAAACTATAAATGGCATACATAATCAATACGATTTTACAAATTTCATTAATATTTTGATGATAAATTATTTGAGGATCATTACTTTCACCAACGTCGATTTTTTTTAATTCATTTTTAATTGCCAATATAAACTTAATAAATAAAAACAAACCAATTAAACCAATTTCAATCACCAGTTCACCATACATATTATGACTTGCTTGGCTTCTACCAGTTAAATTATATTTTGCCTCTCTAGTCGTTCCCACTCCATGACCAACAATAGGACGACTCATGCCTAATTTAAACTCACCTAAAAGACCATTTAACCTTCCTTCTGAAGTTTTAGCATTTTGTTCAAGCTTTCCTGCACCTACAATTGATAAATACCTATCTTTTGTAAAACTATCTAAAGTACTCCAACCTGCTACCGCTAATACAGCACCAAGAATGAGAAAAGGTAACTTATACTTTGTATTCTTTAGAATAAGCCAAGCTCCTACGAGTAGCACAATCATCGATCCGCGAGACATAGTTAGAAGCAACGCATATAAAAGACAAGGCAATAAAATAAAATAAAGTGATTTAATTATAAAGCCTCGTTTAAGCATAATAAAATGCAAAAAAGGGATAATTGTTACAATAACAAACCCTAACTCATTAGGATTCACGATATCTGCAGGTGCTCCAGCTAATCTATTAGCAAACTCTCCTCCAGAAACAAAAGTTCTATCCCCCCAATAACCCTCTGTCATGTTCAAATAAAGAGGTTCAATAACACGAAAAACCTGACAACTAATGAATAAACCCAAAAACCAAAGTTGTCGTTTATATGTATCCACAATTAAAATTGTGAAATAGAAAAAAACAATAGCTTTAATAAAATCCACTAAATAAAAACGATAAAAACTGCCTTGATATTCAACCAGAGGAGAGGATACAAAAATATAAAGCAATAAAATACCAATAGCTTTAACAACATCTCCTTTGAGCTTCTCTTTTAATATGCCTGCATGTAAAAAAAGTAAAACGAAAATAAAAATTGCAGCTACCAGGGTTGGCCTTAATGCACCATAACCATGAATACGATTGGGAAATCGCAAAAAAAAATCTAATATAAAATAAAGAAATAAACAAAAAAGTATTCCATTAACCGTTTTTTCTTTTTGAATGATTACTGTTTTCATATAAAAATCATTTTTTGTTTGGTGGTATCATTATTCACTCACGCTTATCCAGGGAACTTTTGCTATTTGAGTAAATTTTTCATTACCTAATACCCACTTCTCAGCAACAGCTTCAAACCCAGCTTCACTATATAAACTTGCGCAAGGAGTATTTCGATCAGTAGCAAAAAACTCCCCTATTAACGATTTTGCAACCCCTTCATATTCACTAGCTAGTAACGAAATAATCTTCTTTTCCAATCCAAAACCCATTGCTCTGCAGCTCATAACGAATGAATCAATAATAACTTCAGTGTTATTCTTGATAGCTATCACGACAAGCACGATACCTAAATCCCCAAATTTATCACTCAAAGAACCCACAAAGACATCAGTATTTAATTCCATAATAAAATTAGAAAGTTCTTCCTTTGAGTACCTTTTGGTTGTTGTATTAAATTGATTTGTCCTACTTACAAGCTCATGGATTCTAGATATATCTTTAAGCGAGGCTTCTGAGAACTTTAATTCTAACTGCAAAGTTCCCATCATTTCTTCATAGTTAAATGAGCGTGAGTTTGTGAGTTTCTTTCTTTCAAATGCTTCTTGATACATTAAGGTTCGTTTTTTAGATTCTTCTGTCTCTTTTGTGATAGGGAGTTGAAACATCATTTTAAGTACTTCCCATGTACTTTCTTTCGTAGCATCTAAACACTTGACATCCTGTAACTGGTTGGTAATCAAATCAAGCTCTATTGGATTATCATCAATGAAAACCGCACTGTCTAAACCTATGTTAATTTCTTCAACCGCAGTTGAAATAGAAATAGCTTTCAAATCCCAATTGATTTTATGTAAAACGAAATCTTCGGGTTTTAATATCATTTCATCCCATCTAATATTTTCATAGCTATTTTTACTAACAGAAACAAGCAAAATCCCACTATTTTTAAGTTTTTTAAGGAGATTCTGTCTATCTACATAATGATGAACTTCGCCATCACCCATCACACCTTCCCATAAGGTATTATCGAAATCTAGCATTAATACTTTACATTTTTTTATTTCATTTATATTTCTTATAATTGAGGTGTATTGCTCACTTAAATAATAACCAAACCAATTCGTATGTAGCATCCCCCCTTTGATAAGCTTTTTTGAAAAGACAGGGCTTTCAGAATGTTTAAAGCCGTTCAATTGAGCAACTTTAAATTCATCTATGAAAATACAATTCGAAGTTGCTGAAGCGCACTCAATTATTTTACTGTTTAAAACTTCTAATAACTTGCGTTTTTTTCTCGAAAAAGAAGGGAGTAGTGGTATTCTTTTCCGAAACTTACCTAGCGGAATTCCAGAAACACCATGCAGAAGTAAGACGGTATCCGTGACTTCTCTAAGTTTTTTTACAAAACTAGTAAAAACTTCTATTATCAAACTTACTCTAGCTTCTATTTCCATTAAAGAAAGACTTTCCAGTTCTTTAATCAACATAGAATAAATTGGTAAGGCATCGTAACTTAAAAGGCTTAAAGCTATTATTTCTGGCTTAAATTGCTTGATATGATTATCAATTGAGTCAAAATCTACATCTTTTCCCATTAAAGCACTAAAATAAACACACCTAAAATCAACATTGACATCATATTTAGTTACAGAATTAGGAACAAAAACTCTTAGCTCATTCATCAAGCAATCCCCAAGGGCTAGAAGCTTTATAGGGTCTTTTGTCGATAATAACAAAGTTTTATGAATATCCGTAAAAGCTTCTTTTACTTCTTCAAACGAACCATTTACATGCTCTTCAAGTACTTTTAGGTCGTCACATAATAGCATAGAAAAAAAATCAACTCGCACTTCTTGAGAGCTTTGATGTGGAGCGTACCTTAATCGTTCATCTAAATAACCATAAAGATAAATCACTTCCCCTGATTTTATATATTCGATAAACAAATTCAATAATGGCACTAAAAAATGGTTTTTCGCCATCTCTTCATTCAAACTATTCAAACCAGCTATTTTCCATTTTTCATTATCAATTTTTAAAAAATGATTTTCGTACCATCCAGTAAGAATATTTTCATAATTGTCAACTAATATAGGTAGTAGACATTTGTATTTTGAGGACATTTATAAACCCATTTCAGTATCGATATTTTCAATAATCACAACGTTGTTGTTTTGTAATTTTCATACCGAGAAACTCCAGCCCAAATAAACAGCGTTTAAATAGTGCAAATTCTAAAGCACCATTCATCCTTCTCCAGCTATATTCTTTACTATCTAAATGTATGTCTGGAAAGGCAGTAACTGCGGATAAAAACTTACTACTTTTTAAGATATCAATTATCTCAGAATTATAATCGCTTGGCTGGCCGTTAGGGTAGCAAAAAGTCCTCCCCTTTTCCCCAAGTTCTGAAGATAAATGCTCATAACAGTCTTTAATTTCTTGATTCGCTTGCTCAAGAGAGACCTGCCCAAGTGATGGATGAGTTACCGTGTGCCCACCTATCTCTACCCCATTTTGTTCCATCTCTTTTAATTGCTCCCAGTTACAGGGTTTAAAATCATCAGGCGGAATTTTTGGGAGTTTAATTTCTAACTCTTTCTCTAGTGCAGCTATAAATATATTTTTATGATCTTCAGATATAGAAAGACAGTGATCATTTAACATCGACCAATCTCTATTCTTATCTCCACAAAAAACAAAGATCGCCCCATCCAATTCCATATCACCAACAAACTTATTCTTTCCAATTAAGTACTTAAGCTTATCGGGCCACAACCAAAGCTTTCCATCTATAAAGCCAGTTGTTACAAAGAATGTAGCCGGTACTCCATGTTTTTTTAATATTGGATAAGCTATATCATAAAAATTAAAGTAACCGTCATCCACTGTTAATACAACTGAGTTTTTCGGAAGGCTTCTTTGTTCTTTTAAATGCGTAAATTCTAATAAGGTTAGAGGTACAAAATGCGCTTTTATCAACTTAATTTGCCTTTCAAACTCATGCGAAGATAAGTAACCAGTTTTTTGTTCTTTAGAAAAGCTATGATACATAAATATTTTAGAGTCTTTCGCTGTTAACCACCTTGTTAACCAAAGTCCTCTAAATTTTAAAAATATATTAATCAAATGTTTTTTCATTCTATTTCTCTAAAATTTTTTTATAGTATGCTTTGTGATTTGTTATCATTGAATTTAAGCCAAATTTTTTGCTCGATATTGATTTAGCACGTTCGGAAAAGCTATTATATAAAAGTTCATCTGCTAATAACCTTCTCAAACAAGAAACTAAAGATTGAATATCTCCAACTTTATACAAAAATCCTGTAACTTCATGCTCTATAGTTTCAGGATTTCCACCTACGTTAGAACAAACAACAGGTTTACCTAAGATTTGAAACTCAACAATAGTATTTGATAAACCCTCTGATTCTGAACATTGAACACCAATATCTACATATTGCATATAGTTTGAAGGGTTACAAACTCCTCCAGTAAACATCACCTTTTCCTTCAAGCCATGCTCATCAACAACCTCTTGTAAACTGTTAACATCACCAGCCCCTACAATAAGTAATTTAACATCAAGATCTTCTAAATAATAAAGTGCTTTTATTGCGTCATCAATACGTTTAATTTTTCTTATGTTCGCAACTAACCCTATTAGTTTAGATTGTCCTTTAAAAGTAGCTATTTCATCAATTGGAGCCAAATTTTTAAGTTCAATTCCATTGTATATCACATCGATTTTACTTAATGATATCTTCTCAATTTCACTTGTGATCTTTTTAACAGCATTAGAATTAGTTAAAACCCCTGCTACAAACTTTCCTGTAATAGGCAATAAGGTTTTATAAGTTTTATTATACCAAAATCCCATATCTCTTCTTGAAATGACAGATTTAATACCGAAAAATCGGAAAATAGGAGGACAAATAACAGATGAATCGTTAAAAAAAATATGAGCTAATTTAAATCCCTGTTTTTTATAAATCTTTGCAAGATTAATCAACTTGTACCATATGCTTAACGACTTAATAGAACTGCTACCTAAACAATCAACTTTACAGGGAAAATGACTATCTTCGATCCATTGAGTATTTTCCAACACTAAAAGCCTACACTCATATGATGCTTCATTTAAACCATTAACTAATTTCAATAATTGACCTTCAGTACCGGCATTAGGGCCAACATATCGGTCAATAACAAATAGAATTTTTTGAGCACTCATATTATTAGTAATTTTTCTCTACCCCAGTTACAACTTTAAATGCACGAATTGGATCAAGTAGCCCTGCATATAAGATTCTCCAGGTTGCTTCTAAATAATTTCGTTCTTGTTTTATATAAGCCATTGCCAATCTATAATTAACTAAAGCTTTTCGTTTTCGTATTATATTCTTTTTATAAGGATATCGAAGAGAAGCCGATTCCAAAATCTTCAAGCCATTAAACCACCTAATATGTTGCTTAGTAGAGCTGATAGAAGCGGCATGTTTCCTATAATAAAACAAAAGTTCTGGAATAAATGCGACATTAGAAACTTCACACAATCTAATTAACATGTCGTGATCTTGTGCTGAACGATATGATTCATTAAAAAAACCCACATTTTGGTAGCTAGTTCGGCGAACTAGTGAGTTTTGTGGTAATAAAAAATAACAATCTAAAAGAACAAGATTAGGATCATTATTTTCCTGATGCTCTTTACTATGAATGTCATATAGATAATTTCCTTTCGAATCTATCCCCTGACCCATTCCATAAACAATATCGATTTTAGGATTCTTTTTAAAGAACTCGACTTGTTTACTAATTTTCCCATCAGAAAATAGATCATCACTATCTAATATAGAAATAAATTCTCCTCTGGCTTTACTTAAAGCTAGATTTAATGCCGCTGACTGCCCTTTATTTTCTCTATTATCATGAAAATATATAGAAAATTTATACTTATCTGCAAGACTGGAAACTAATTCAAAACTACCGTCTGTTGAGCCATCGTCGACAACGATCAGCTCTATATGCTCATAATCTTGGGATGTTACAGATTCGATAGTTTCTTTAATATAGTCAATTCTGTTGTATAAAGGAATCAGTACAGAAACCAAGTCCTCTTCAAAACAATCACTTACCTTATGCTTCAAGATCTTGCTCCCTTATATAGAGATATTACTGATTTAAACTTCCCATTTTTTGCTTTGGCAATGTCATCACACTTAATAATTTTTATATGAACCCCACTACCAAACCTTTTAGTAAACTCATTCATTAATATATTTTCCTTCTCCAAATTGAAGCTCGCGTCAGATACTATATTAACATGCACTGAGCCCATTTCATTTTGTATGATTTGAGCCAACTTTATCCCTTGTCGCCCTTTAAATACAGGGTCTAATCGTCCAACGGGAGTTCCATCTAATCGATATAAAACATCATCAACTCGACCATCAACTGATGTAATCGTTTGTTTGCCATTATCCTCGTTTGTTTTCAATGAAATATTATCGCCAACTTTATATCGAATAATAGGCATAGAATAATTAATGTAGCCAGTTGCCACCATCTCTCCAACACCTGTACTTTTAATTTCCCCTGTTTTATCGACAACTTCTAGATAGCCATGTTCAAGAGCAACATGTAAATCGCCATCATCCCCATATGAGAAAAATACCATTTCAGTACAGCCATATTGGTTCAAAATTGGTGCATCAAAAGCCTTACCTATGATATCACGTTGATAACTTGATAGGTTTTCAGCCGTTGTCATTATTAATTTGAGATTAATTCTAGGCAATCTTTCACGTACGATAAATTCAGCTATAGGAGTAATACTAGAAGGGTAAGCAAATATTTCCTCAGGCATAAAAGAAAGTAATTTATTATAATAATCCCTCAAATTACTTTCTTTAAGGTGATATGAAGACATTAATAAATTTTTTTGAAACCAATCGTATCGCCAAAAAGGAGGCTTAGAACTATCAGCCTTCATTATAATACGACCAAATAACGTACACCTTCTACTTGATGCTTTAACTCCATAATTAGCTCGTAATCGAGTAAAAAAAGCATAATGTTTACTTCGAGAAATTTTATCAGTATAAACAACAAGAGGTGTGCCTGTTGTGCCACTTGTGCCTAATTTAAATTGATTAGGGATATTTAAAGCTCTAAAACTATCAGGATTTTCTCTTATAGTTTGCTTTTCTACAATGGGAAATTTTTGCAAATCAGCTATAGATTTAATGTCATCAGCGACAATCTGGTTATTTTTAGCCCAGCTTTGATAAAATTTTGTATTATTAATGGCATGTTTAGCTAAAGCAACAAATTGTGCCTCTTGATATGTTTTGGTTTCTTCAGAAGAATACCCTTCTATTTTATCGAGTAATCCTAGATATTCTTCACCCTCTTGTTGAAAGCGCTCTTTAGCTAATTTATAACCTAATAAACCTATGGCGAAATTTTGAATAAAAACTGGGCAGTTATAATATATTTTTTCAAATAATGCATTCATTATTAACTTTTACCATTAACTAAAGAAAAATATACTGATGTATATTTTTCTTGCATTTTAACTGATGTAAAACCATCTTCAAATTTATAAAAATTATCAAGAATTAGCTGTTTAATTTCATCACTGCTTAATAATAAAAACTCTCGTAGACTCTTTGTGATAGAATTTACATCTGCTGGTTCAATTAGATATGGGGAGTCCTCACCTAAAACTTCAGGTATACCACCAACATTACTTGCACACACAGCTATTTTTTCTCTTAATGCTTCTAAAAGTGTAATTGGTATTCCTTCGGTCAGTGATGGCATCACTAACAGATCAAAGTCATGCATTCTAGCGGGAATATTTGAATTAAAGCCAGCGAAAACAACCTGTGAAGAAAGTCCTAGTGAATCAGCTAATTTCTCTAACGAATATTTTAAACCACCATCTCCGAAAATCGTCAAGTGCACATTAACATTCATTGTTTTTAATTCAAAAAGTGCATTAATTAAATAATCAAATCCCTTCTCTGGAGATAAGCGCCCAACCGCCATAATATTTAATAAAGTATTTTCTCTAACATTAAAGTTTTTAACCTTTATGGGGGTTTTAGAAATACCATTCTGAATTACTTTAAAACCATTGTTGTTTCTACTGGAAAATGGCTCGTATTTTGCCATTGCATTACTCACAGCCACAACATAATTGATATTTTTTAACGCCAATCTATCCATTATTTCATAAAGCCACATTTTTGAAAAAACTTTCGCTTTTACATAACCGTGCACTGTAGAAACAACGGGGATTTTACGAATAAACTTAGGGAAAGCTGCAAGCAGTATATTAAATTTATAACCATGAGAATGAAGAATATCAACGTGCTCTGTATGAGCCATTTGGAGAATTCGCCAAGCGCCTTTGAAATTCAAGCCCGCTTTCATTCGCCATCTTTTAACAGAAATCCCACGTTTTTCAGCCTCTATCTCTAGAGGTTTATCAGGTTCATTGGGCAATCCACAAGAAAGTATTATAGGCTCTAATCCTTGCTTGATTTGCTCTTCAGCAAGAGCAAGGAGCATTTGCTCAGCGCCGTACAACCCGCCACTATCTATTAGATGTAATACTTTCATTGTTTAGTCCACATCCATAATGAATTTTTACTACTCAGCGAAATATATTTTGCTCGAAAAAACATATCAACCTTGCCTTGGCTTCCAAATAACGATTTTTTCACCCTTAAAAAACTTAATGCTAGCAATTGCTGCCGCACAATTTATTAAGCAAAAATAATGTGCTAACCCGACAAACTTATTATTGTTATTGGGCTGTGTATGGCCAATGTAGGCTAAACCATAAAAAGCTATTTGACCGAACATCATCAGGTTATAAAGCGGTGAAACACCAACTAAAGCTACGTTAGCCAATAACGCCAATAACATAGGAACAAAGGCTAAATAACGAATTAATTTATGGCTAAATAATTGAAAAGAGAATAAACCAAACTTAGTTGGGTTAAATAGTACCCGCATATCATAAAGTGCCCACAACGCTCTAAGTGAAACACGTACACGCATTTTAAATTCAGAGGCATTATCAGAAAGTGACTCTTCTTTAAGGATTGCTGTTGGTTGATAAACAACTCGCTTACCTTGTTCAACAACTTTTAATGGTTGCACAAAGTCAGGTAATTGGTCAGCATTTAAAATAGAATACAATTCTGTTCGAATCGCATCAACTCCACCATCTACCCCAACGACTGAACCAATTGAGCTTTCTAAAGAACGCATGTGGTTTTCGTATTTCATATAAGCACTACAGCCATCGCCAACCATAGAGCCATCTTCGTTTACATACACCATTTTTCCGGTGACATAACCAACGCTTTCATCTGTAAACGTTTTAGCTATTTCATGGAAAACATTTTTTTCATAAATACTATTTGCATCAGAAAAAATGATCAGTTCAGATGTGATTTGCTCAAACGCTAAATTCAATCCCGATGTTTTGCCTTTTCTTGGAATTTGGCGTATCAACTCAATATTTTTATGTTCACTCGCTAGCCTAGTTACTATAGCGTCAGTTTCGTCTTCTGATTCATCAGAAATCACAATGATCTTAACTTTATCTTTTGGATAATCTTGAGATAATTTATTAAGAATCGTTTCCTCTATTACACTTTCTTCATTGAAAGCAGGAATACAAACCGTGATTGACGGGAATACTTCTAATTCATTCGTTTTAATATTGTTTTTAGGTACAAATTTTAATACCAATGGGTAGCCAATATAAATATAGAAAAGCGTTATTATTGAAATCCAAAAAACTAGTTCCATTTTTACCGCCCCTTTCCGAATAAAACTATTTCTACCGTGCGTATTAAAATAAGTAAATCAAGCATAAAACTTCTGTGCTTAATATAGTAAAGATCATATTTTAATTTTTCTAAAGAATCCTCTTCCGTTGAACCATACGGGTACTTAAGCTGAGCCCATCCCGTTAAACCCGGTTTAACGTTATGCCTTTCATTATAATAAGGAATAGTCTTAATTAACTGTTGAACAAACTGTGGGCGTTCAGGTCGCGGACCTACAAACCCCATATCACCACGCATTACATTATAAATTTGTGGTAATTCATCAACACGATATTTACGAATAAACTTACCTATTTTCGTTGTACGGTCATCATTTTCAGAAGCCATTTGTGCGCCATTCTTTTCAGCATCAATTCTCATACTTCTAAATTTATAAATGTCGAAGGCTTGACCATCAAGACCAACTCTTTCTTGTAGGTAAAAAACCGGCGCTTTAATTCCTTCATCAAGCTTAATAAGGATTGCGGTGATCAACATGACAGGCCATGTAATTAAAAATAAGAAAAACGCAATACCGGCATTAAACACCCAATCCAAAGTATTTCTTAAATGATTGGATGAAGCGAAGCCATTCGAATAAATAACCCAGCTTGGGTAAATTAGATTTACTGCGATCTGTCCCGTTTCTCTTTCAATAAAGTCTAAAATTTCAGTAATTTCAACGCCACGTATTTTACAGGCAAACAATTCGTCAACCGGCAGATTATTTCTTCGTTCATCACTGGCAACAACAATTTCATCAATATCATGTTCTAGCGCGTAATTTACCAATGAACCATCTAATTCAATTTTGTTTTCATTAACAATGCCATTCGCGTCGCCTTCCATTACGATAAAGCCGTGCATAATAAAGCCTTGCCTATCAACGCCCCGCCTCATTCTCTTTTCTATAATCGAGGCTCTATCACCCGCACCTAATACCAACACCTTTCTTTTATTTAAACCAAATACATCTAGTTTCAAAGTGAAATATCTAAAAATACTCAACATAAAGAAACTGGTTAACGCTGCTGAAGCAAGAAGCTCAATGGGTAAAGAATTAATTGTATAGAATGGGTTTATAAGAGAGACAATAAAGAACCCAATGGCAACTGACATTAATATACGTCGAATTAAACCACGATAACTCTCTCGAAGCTTAGAGTTATACAACCCAAGCGCTAATGAAGACAATTGAATAATTAATGCAAAAACAAATGCATAAACAAATAAAATATTAGAGGGTATCACCGAATGTGTGATTAAATTCAAAAAGCTATTGCCGTAAAAAACAATAAAAAAGGCACTTACTAAAAGTAATAATTCGATAATAACTAGTGATTTACTCCCGGAAGATAAATCACGAAATTTTGGGCTAGACATATAAAGCGTAGATTCCCTTACAAATAATCACAAAAAAACAAAATTAACACTTATTGCAGATGCCAATTACTAGCACTGGTGAACCTGAAATCTGCGGATACGAATACTATCAAACCTAAGAATTTTTTAACAGTAATTAAATAAAGTGCATCAAATTCAAAAATCTAATAGAATCTATGCGATTATAAAATATTTAAGTTATCAACAATTGAAGGTTAAGCCATGGAAAACCACTTAATTAATAAAATCAGAACGACTATTGCTTTAGTTTTAATGTATGTTTTAGTCGGATGTAGTACTCCATCACTTCCTCCTGCCACGATACATCAATCAGATACTGTCGATGTCAATAGTTATAAATATTTAATTGGTGCAGGCGATGTTCTAAATATTTTTGTTTGGCGCGAAGCTGAGGTATCAGGGACCTTTGTTGTAAGACCTGACGGCATGATCACTACATCTCTTGTAGAAGACATCCCTGTAGCAGGTAAAACACCTACTGAATTAGCACGAAAAATTGAAGAAATATTAAGTACTTACCTTAAAGACCCAGTAGTTACAGTGACAGTTAATAATTTTGTTGGCCCATTTAGTGAACAAATTAGAGTAATTGGTGAAGCGGCTCAACCACAATCAATCAACTACAACCAACATATGACTTTACTTGACGTAATGATACGAGTGGGTGGATTAACAGAATTCGCTGATGGCAATGATGCGACATTAGTAAGAGTTGAAAATGGTGTTCAAAAACAATACGACATTTATATTGAAGATTTAATTAAAAACGGTGAAATAGAAGCGAATGTGGATGTACTTCCTGGTGATATTATCGTGATACCTGAAACTTGGTTTTAAAATATTTATATGAAAGTTTTATCTTCAAATTTACCCTGTTTTAGAGGTCAGGAATGCAAGAGTTAATCGATCAAGTTGTAGATTATTTAAAAGGAATTTGGCTGAAACGTCGTTATATTATTGTAATGTCATGGCTTATTTGTCCTATCGGTTGGTATAGCGTCACACAATTAGATGATGTGTACCAATCTAATGCTCGTGTTTTTGCAGATACACAATCTATTTTAGGCCCTTTACTAGAAGGGCTCACTGTAGAAACTGACCCGGAAATGCAAATTCAACTCATGATAAAAACGCTATTAAGTCGCCCTAACTTAGAGCGAATATCACGAATGACCGATTTAGATGTTCAAGCCACCACACCCAAACAATATGAACAACTCATTGAACGTTTAAGAAAAGAAATTAATATTCGCAAAACGGGTGGAAGAAACGAAAATATATTTTCAATCACTTTTGAAGATAAAAACCCCGAAATAGCAAGAGGAGTTGTTCAGTCTGCCTTAACTGTATTTATAGAGAATACTTTAGGTGACAATAGAACAGATTCAGATAGTGCTCAGAAGTTCCTAGATACTCAAATCAAAGAATACGAAAATAGATTACTCGCTGCGGAAGCAAGACTGACAGATTTTAAACAGAAATATCGTGACGTTTTACCGAGCGAAGCCGGTGGTTATTACACTCAACTTAGACTTGAAAAAGAAAGACTAGCTGAAGCTCAACTAGCCCTTCAAGAAGTAGAAAATAGTATAAAATCAGCTAATGCCCAACTACAATCTAGCTCAACAAGTGCTCAACAAAGCTCTGATAAAATAAACGATGCTACCAGTGTTTCTACGTCATATGATGAGAGAATTAAGCAAATAGAGAGCAGCTTAGATGGATTGTTACTGCGTTATACAGATAAACATCCAGATGTTGCCGAAACAAAACGGTTATTAGATAACTTAAATAAAGCCCGCAAAGAAGAACTTGAAAATTATTACGCAACACTTAAAGAAAATGATGGTGCTAGTTCGAGCAATTTAAATGCATTAAATATTAATCCTGTCTATCAAGAAATTAGAATTAAACTTAATGAATTAAATAATGAAGCTGCTTCATTAAAAGTGAGAGTCGCTAATTACAAAACTAAAACATCAGATTTAGAAAATAAAATCCATATTATTCCAGAAATAGAAGCTGAGCTAATCGCACTCGATCGAGGTTATAATATCACTAAAAGTAATTATGAAGAATTACTCAGTAGAAAAGAAACAGCCCAACTAGCACAACAAGCAGAGCAAACAACCTCTAAAATTAACTTTAGGATCATTGACCCTCCAAGAGCGCCAACAGAACCAACAGGGCCTAAACGCATTTTACTGTTAATAGCAGTGACCTTTGTTGGCTTAGGCTCTGGAATAGGTTTGTCTTTCTTATTTAGCCAGATTAACCCTGTAGTTACCTCGGTGAATCAAATACATTCAACAATAGGTATTCCGGTATTTGGCATTGTGTCTGCCACCGACAACCTTGGCTTAAAGCAATGGCATAAACGAAAAGCGCTTATTTTTATAGCATCAAATGTTTTTTTACTATTGATATTTGTTGTGTTCTTGCTTTCTGTATTGTTTCCAGAAGTCATTCAAGCGCCTTTAAGAAGGATTTTTTAAATTATGAGTACAATTGAAAAAGCGCTGGCCAAAAAACAAGCCGTGAAAAAATCAAACGATGAAACGAATGCGACTAGCGATACTTCATCAAATTTAGAAAGTGGAACTCTTCAAGAGGAAAACTCTAATCCTTCACAAACAAGCCAAAATCATGTGTTACAAATTAATAAAGAGAGCTTAATTGAACGTGGTTATTTGATAGATACTGGTGAACGAAAAAATATTAAAGAAGAGTTCAGAGAAATAAAGCGTAAATTATTAAACAACGCTTTCGGCTCTGCAGCCAAAACGCTAAATAATAGTAATTTGATCATGGTGAGCAGTGCTAAGCCAAATGAAGGAAAAACCTTTGTTTCGATAAATTTAGCGCTAAGCATCGCCCTAGAACAAGATAAAAAAGTCTTGCTTATTGATGCCGATGTATTAATGCCAAGCTTACATGAAGAATTAGGCATTGAAAACACTCAAGGTTTGATCGACTTTTTATTAAAAGATGAATTATCTGTTAATGATGTTCTATACAATTGTAATATAGATAATCTTAAAATTATTCCAGCGGGTAACACCCATCATTTATCCAATGAACTTTTAGCCAGTGAGAAAATGGCAAAACTTGCTCAAGAATTAGCCACTAGATACCCTGATAGAATTGTTATATTTGATTGCCCTCCTCTGTTAGGTATTTCTGAAACGCAGGTTTTAGCATCACTTGTTGGCCAAGGTGTGATCGTTGTAGAAGAATCGAGTACCCCTATTGCAGATGTTATCGAGGCAACGAAAAACTTAGATGAAGATTTAGCTTTAGGTATTGTATTAAATAAAGCTATTCGTACTCATAAGGATTTATATGGCTATTATGGCTATGGACATGCGAAAAAATAAACTATCAAAATTAATACTAATCAGCTTGTTGGGCTCTTCTTCTACTTTCGCAGGAGAATTAGTATTTACCCCATCGTTAATCATTGATGAAACCTACACCGATAATGTAGAGCTATCGCTTAGTGACGAAATTTCAAGCCTAGTTAGCCAAACAGGTGTAGCTATTGAAACGAGTTATACTGCTAAAAAAATTAATTTTAATTTATCTACACAGAGCCTCTTTGCAGCTTATAGTCATGACCATGAGCTAGATGATGACTTTCATACGGTTGCCAGTGATATCACAATTGAGCTTTGGCCTAAAGGGTTATCATTAATTGGTGGTATTAACATTGACCGCCGTGCAAGAAATCAGACCCGAAACGCTCTCGCAGATATAGTGTCAGGTGATACAATAAAGATTGAGTCTTATATTGGTGGCTTACAATACAATATTAGCAATAGCCATATGATACTGAGCTCTTATATTTCCTATATTGATAAGCAGTCAGAAGACAATATAGGTAATAGAGAGGGTTATGTTACTGCTTTTAATAGTCAAAATGGTCAAGGTAACCATAATATTTTTTGGGATATTGAAAGTAACTACCAAGAGATTAAAAATAATGAACGTTCATCTAGAATGTATAGTGGAGAAATAAAATTAGGTTTAATTACTTCGTTTAAATTTAACCCTTTTTTACGGTATTTCGATGAAGAAAATAATGGAAATATTGGAGGAAACCAAGCATTAGAATCCAATTCATATGGCGCTGGCATTAGATGGCTTATCACTCCAAGATTAGCACTTGATATTTCGTATAATAAACCAATTGGCAATACACTTGATACCCATGGCGATGAACAAAAGGAATATATTAGTTCATCAATAAACTGGCAACCCACAGAAAGAACACAACTTAGCGCCAGTATATCTCAACGATTTTATGGCGACAGTTACAGTTTTTCATTCACCCATAAGAATAAACGCTTTACTAACTCTATTAGCTATGTAGAAGATGTTCAAACTTTAACGCGTAATAATTATATACCTTTTGATGTAGGCTCATACTGGTGTCCAAATCAAGATAGATTATTGGTCAGTGAGTGTTATGTAGTAGGTGATACTAACATCAACTTTGATAATTATGAGCTAATCACTATCCGAGATTTTACTATTGAAGAAGATGATCAATATTCTTTAAATAAGACGCTATCTTGGAATTCTACATTAGCACTTGCCCGTACAACATTTACATTGAATATTTTGGGTTCAACACGTGAAAATTTATCGACAATACAACAAGATGAAAATGCTAGAGCAGACTTTAGGATTTCCAGAAAAGTAAGCAGCAAGTCAACGATTAATCTTAATTTAAGTTATACTGATAATACTTTCCAAAAAGATACTGAAGATGAACGGCGTGATAGGTATCGTCAGTATCAAATAAATTTTGAGAAATCACTTAATAGTAAACTCGCCTTAGATTTTAGCTTAGGTTTAGTTAATAGAGATTCTAACGATACTTTGTTTAATTATGAAGAAAGCCGTGTAACTTTCAAAATTACAAAAGATTTTTAATTATGTATGAAAATTATTATGGTTTTACCGAAAAACCATTTCAGCTAAGCCCAGACCCTCGTTTCTTTTTTGCCTCTGATCATCATCAGCGTGCGCTTTCTTATCTGCAATATGGCTTAGATCAAGGCGAAGGGTTTATAGTCATCACAGGGCCAATTGGTACTGGTAAAACAACGATTGCACGTAACTTGTTAAGTCAATTAGGGGATGAAAGCATTGTCGCAGCTCAGCTAGTGACAACTAAACTCGACCCTCAAGAATTATTAGCACTCGTTGTTTCTGAATTTAAAATAGAAGCAAAAGGTGATAGCAAAGCTGATTTATTAGGGGCAATCGAAAAATTTCTAATTGCTTTAAATAAGCAAGGTAAACGTGCATTACTCATTGTTGATGAAGCTCAAAATTTACCATCAGAAACGGTTGAAGAATTAAGGATGTTGTCTAATTTTCAATTAGAAAACAAACCATTAATTCAAAGTTTCTTACTTGGACAAGAAGAATTAAAGCCGATTATTCAAGCACCTAATATGGAGCAGTTTAGACAACGTATTATTGCTTCGGCTCACTTAAAGCCACTTAGCGTTGCAGAAGTTAAAGAATATATCATTCATAGAATTCACCAAGCTGGTTGTGAAAAAGATGATCTATTTTCAGAAAACGCTTTTGAATTGATTCATGAAAAAACACTAGGCGTGCCTCGCAAGATTAATATATTCGTTGACCGATTATTGTTGTTTGGCTTCTTAGAAGAGTTAGAGGTAATCAACTCAGAAACTATCATGAGTGTTGCCGAAGAAATGGAAATAGAATTGACTGGTTCGTTGAATTCTTCTGAATTGACCAGTCAAGAGCCTAATCAAAAGTCTACGCAGCAGGTCGTTGTAAATTCAACCGAGAATGTAGAGCACATTAAGGAAGTACTTCGAGATGTTGAAGAGATTCTTGAGTCTTCAATTAAACAAAAAATAAAAATGGCTCGTTATGTTGATAAACTACTAAAACATAAAAGTAAGCTTTATGCCGAAGAACAAATAGAAAAGTAATCTGCTGTAAATATAAAAACCAGCATCGATTTTTTACAAATCCATGCTGGTTTTTTTATATTGATTTTTACGTTATCGAGATTAATCTGCGTTAATCGTTAATGAATACTTTTCTATTAACGTATATAGCGTAGGTCTTGTAATACCCAATAATTCTGAACATTTAGACATGTTCCCTTCTGACAACGCATACGCCTTTTGAATTGCAATAGACTCTGCTTGCTCACGTACTTTACGAAGGTTTAAATTAAGCTCAAGGCTTTGCTCTTCATGATCAAAGAAACCTAAGTCCATTGCTGTTACTTGAGTGCCCGTAGACATAATTACCGAGCTTTTAACCTTGTTTTGAAGCTCTCGTATATTACCAGGCCATCTATGGGCTTTTATTGCACTTAAGGCATCATCAGAGAAACTTTTAACATTGCTTTTATATTCCAACGCATAACGATGTAAAAAGAACTGCGCCAGAATCAGTACATCTTCTTCTCTGTCTCTTAACGGTGGTATATTCAAGGTGATTTCGCTAACGCGATAAAACAGATCTTCGCGAAACTCTTTGTTTGCAACCATTTCTTCTAAGTTTTGATTGGTTGCACAAACAACACGAACATCAACATCAATTTCTTGCCTACCACCTAAACGCTCAATTTTCTTTTCTTGTAAAAAACGGAGTAATTTTGCTTGCAGATTAAATGGCATATCACCAATTTCATCTAAAAATAAAGTACCACCTTCGGCACATTCAATTTTACCTTTAGTGGTTCTAACTGCTCCTGTAAAAGCTCCTTTTTCAAAGCCGAATAACTCACTTTCAAGCAATGTTTCTGGAATAGACGCACAATTAATCGCAATGAATGGCTTTTTACTTCTATCACTCGCAATATGCACAGCATTGGCTGTCACTTCTTTACCTGTACCACTTTCACCTAATAATAGTGCTGTGATTTGTGTCGGAGCGATACGCTTAACCATCATTCTACAGCGTTCAATCGCTTCACTATTACCAATAATACCAATATCATTACCACCAACCGCTCTCATATGACGGTTTTCTTGCTCTATTGACGCTACACTAAAGGCCCTTGCGACAATAACATTAATCACATCTGAATCAATAGGTTTCTGATAAAAATCATAGGCTCCAAGAGAAATAGCTTTTAACGCATTAGTACGATCATCATTACCTGTTATGACAATGACTTTAGTATGTGGAGATATTTTTAAAATTTCTTCGAGCGCGGCTAATCCTTCAGAAGCATTTGCTGAATCAGGTGGTAATCCTAAATCCAGAGTCACTACTTTGGGCTCGTGACGACGAACAGCAGCAATGGCACTTTCTCTATCTGCCGCTAACACAGCCTCATAATCAGATAAGCTCCATTTTAATTGTTTTTGGATACCTTTATCGTCATCTACAATGAGTAACTTTTCCATTGAACAAAAATCCTTTAATTAATGCTTATTATTCATATTCAGGTTTTATCGGTAAACGTATGTCAAAGATAGAGCCCTGATTTTCTCTACTTGTTACTTTAATTGTTCCAGCAATGCTTTCAATAAATTGTTTTGCTTCATAAACACCTATTCCCATCCCCGCATTACCCTTTGTGGTATCAAAAGGCTTAAATAAACGCGTTTTAATAAACTCAGTAGACATCCCACTGCCATTATCTTCTATCGTAATTTGAATGATATCAGCAGTGGAGAGTAAATTCACTTTAACCCATCCATTATCGCTTGTCGCTTCTTGTGCATTTTGTATAAGATGATTTAAAACGGAATGCAAAGTATCTTTATCAACATTTAGAACACTTGGATGAAGTTGTTCAACTTGCACTTCTGGCTTAATTACATTGCGTTGTTGTACAACTTTACTGATCAACTGTGCAATATCTGTTTCTTTTTTCTTTGACTGGGCTACTTGCTTATTACGTAATTGCGATAACACTTTTCCCAGTCTTTCGGTTGCTGACTCAACCGTTTCAAATACATCATCAACAAAATCTGGATTCTCACGATGCTTTTCGGCATTCGTTGTGATTAATGCAAGCTGAGCTTGAACATTTTTTAAATCATGGACAAGGAATGCCGACATACGATTAAACGCATCAAATTGTTTTGATTCTGCCAATTCATCATTAGCTTCATGTAGAGAGATAAAATTACCTAGCTGTTTTGATACAGCAAAAAGTAAATCCCTATCTTCCCAATTGAGTTGCTTTTTTTCTGCAATGTTTCCAACAACAAAAAATCCGTAGAACGCTTTACCAATAAAGATAGGAACAATGGTTTCAATATTAAAACTACGACATAAGTCTATATCAATATTTAGTTCTGGATACATTGAAGGCGTTAGCTCATATTCATCTGCATCGATTATCCAGCCTTTGTTCTGACAATATTGGCTAATCAAAGTGAGTTGTAAGTCGAACGCTTCAGATAAAGCTAATCCTTTTGAATACTTAATATCAAATTGCATTTCACTGCGTTTTTTAATGATTGCTCCACCACTTGCGCCTAACTTTGACATCATGATTTGAGTAGCCATTTGATAATAACTCTCAGCATTGGTGGTTTCTATTTTTTCAATCAAGCTTAACCACTCATCACGATATTCATAACGGTTAGCAAAAAAGTTTTTCGCAATAAAAACCTTTAGTTTTTTACGTAATGTATCCGTAATTAATAATGTTACTAAAACAATACCACTGAAGATTAAAAAGCCAATACTAACAAAGCTACCCCATTCACCACCGACATAATTAATGACATAACCCGCGAGTGCCATCACTAATAGGTAAACGCCTGCCATCATTAAAATTGAACTATAAAAAACGACTTGTCGTGAAACAAAAATGCGTACAGAGCCATTCTTAACTCGGCGAGTACTTATTAGCAGAAGAGGCACAATCGCCAGAGCAATGTAGCCTCGGCTATACCAAAAATCGAAATCAATGCCACCCACCATAGTGGCCTGTGCATAAAGAACAAAATCAAATATTGAGACACTAGCAAGAGCAATAATTAATGGCCAAATCGCCCAACGAATATGATCATCAGCACTACGATAAAGTTGTTCAATTAACACTAAAATCCAAAGATTTAGGACAATGAAAAGTAAAAACAAATAATCATACGAATAGTTAAGAAAATAGGTGGCGCCCCATGAAACAATGATTAATACAAAACTAATACTGACATATTGCCGAATATGATAATTTGAGAACAATCGACGAATTGAAGTAAGTTCGGTGTTACAAATGAGCACCATCACTGACCAGCAGACAATTTTAAAGCCATCCGCTAACATAACCCACTGCAAACTAAATCCCATTTTAATTTGCATAAAAGACAAGCCGCTTGCAACCGTAGTGCTTAATGCCGAAACAATTGTCCACTTAGCCAATACAGATTTATTTCTTGCGGCAAATATAAGTAAGGTAAAAACAAGGTAAGCAATAAAACTTAATGAAAAACCAATCTGACCATAAAATTCCATAAGCGCTTACTTCCGGTTCACTTCTAATTAAGTTTTTGAGCGAGAAAAGAGTTCAGTTAAAACGGGCACTAAGACGAAGCTGGCAATAGCTGAAACGCAGAGACCAGAAATGATAACAACACCTAAAGGTTGCCATAAACCACCACCAAATAACGTTAGGGGTAATAAGCCACCAATAGTCGTTAATGTCGTTAACAATATAGGAGTAAAGCGTGTTTTACTGGCGTTTAATATTGATAAACGCATATCCTTACACTCTGAAAAGTTATGATTAGCCGTATCAATCAAGATAATTGCATTATTTACCACAATGCCAAATAAGCTAATTAGGCCAATAAATGCCATCATCGAGAATGATAAATTAAACAAATATAAACCAATCACAGAGCCTGCAATAGCAAAAGGAATGGAGGTAAAAATCACCAAAGGTTGCATGAATGATCTAAACTGCAGCACTAATACTGCAAAAATTCCCACTGCGGTGATAATCATAATTTGCGATAAGCCAGCAAAAGACTCTTGTCTCGATTCTTCTTCCCCTCCCAAGGTGTAGTACATACCCGCAGGATATTGATAATTATCTAAATAAACGACAATTTCATCTGTTAACTCGGTGATAGAATAGCCTTTATCTGCATCAGCTGAAACCTTCGCCATTCTTTGCTTTTGATAATGAAAGAACTCGGTATGACCTTTAGCAAGTTTTATCGATACTACTTGATTTAGAGGAATTAATTCACCTAAATTATTGGCAATATAAATATCATTAAAAATATCTAAGTCAGCTTGTTTACCCCGGACAACAATGGGATAACTTTCGCCATTTTTATCACTAAAGTTACCAACATAACTACCAGTTAAAACCGTCTGCAACGTTAAATCTAATTGATTAATATCTATGCCGTTCATGCCGGCTTTTTCATAATCAATATCAAGTACAACTTCACTGTTTGCTTGACCAATCGGGTTTTCAATATTTATCACCCCTTTGATTTTAAGCATTTGTTGCTCAAGATCATTGGAAACGCGTTCTAAGTCATCAAGCGATTCACTCATCAATCGTACCGTAATGGGTTTATCGGTAACTGGGCCTTGTGTGAACTCTTTTATGGTAATATTAGCTTGGTGCCAGGTCGAAAACTCATTCCTTAAGGCTTTGACTAAATCATTTGACTTTTCTTCATTAAATTCATTTAAAACAACCAAAAGTTGGCCATAATGGGCAACACCACGTTTTGGGATTTCATTGTAATAAATTCTTGGATTAGAGTTACCAACATTAAGAGCAATTTCCTTTATCAATGAATGTTTTTTCAAACTTTTTGAGATGTCTTGCATTACTTGGTTGGTGTAATTGAGCGATGAATTAGCAGGCGCTTCAACATCAATAAGTATCATCGGTTTTTCTGCTTTAGGAAATAAGCTTAAACCTACTTTGCCAAATAATGAAAACATAAAGACAAGCGCAGCAACAAAAGCAATAATCACGATCATTTTTCGATTCATTAATACTTTTAAGAATCGAAGATAACTATTCGCAGCAAATTGATTAACGTAGTGTTGTAGGGTTTTAATTTTACTCGGCTTAACAGTAAATAGTTTACTTGCTAACAAAGGTGTAAATGCCAACGCTAACAATAATGAAGCCAATAAAACAAACACAACAGTGACAGGCATTGAACGGATAAAATCACCCGTATCTGAGGCAATCATTAACATAGGAAGAAAAGCGAATAACGTAGTAACTGTACCACTCGTTATAGCCCAACCCACTTTACTTGTCCCTGAGGCTGCCGCTTCTTTCAAACTTGCAAATTTACCTTTTTCGCGATGAATACTTTCCGTAACAACAATGGCATTATCAACTAACAAGCCAAGGGCGATAATCAATCCCACAATCGACATTTGCTGTAAACCAAACCCTGCAAAATCTAACCAGCCTATAGCAATTAAGAACGATAAGGGTATCACCGCAATAACAACTAGCGCTTCTCTTAAGCCTAAAAACAATAACGACATAACGCCAACTAAAATTAAACCTTGCCATAAGTTTTCAAAAAAACCGTTCACTCTCGTTTCAACACTTTCCGCTTGTTTAAATAAAACATCTAATTTCATTTGTTCAGGCAATTGTTTTTTAAATTCAGCAATCTCAGCATTTAGTTGGTCGGTTAAATCGAAGATATTGGTGCCTTTTCGCTGCTCCAGTGTAATAAAGATGACAGGTCTTTCATTGAAGTAGGCTAAATAAGAAGGCTTACCATTATCAAAACCAATGCTGGCAACATCTTTTAATTTTATGACTAACGCATCATTCGCGTAAACGACAGTTTCTTTTAATTGCTCTATTTCTTGAAAATTGCCACTCGCTTTAACATTAAAGCGACGGGTAGTGGCATCTACAAAACCTGGGGTTATATTTAACGCTCGTCTTTGTAAAACCTGATTCACAGAATTGACCGTAATACCGTAATGTTGTAATAGGTCAAGATTCAAATTAATGGCTACAACTTGTTGCGGATAGCCCCAAATATCGGCTTTTTTTACACTAGAAATAGCTTCTATTCTTTTTTCTAATTTTTTTGCATAAAACTCCATCTCTTTATAATCAGTGGGTTCACTCCATAAAGCGAGTTGAGCAACAGCGACACTTGTGGGGGTCGCTTTGAGTAATAAAACGTTTTGTACACCAGCAGGAAAATTGGTTTTAACCGAGGCAACAGCTTGTTTAATTTCATTAAATGCAGTTTGTGGATCGCTGCCGTATAAGAAATTAACTTGTATTCTTACACCATCGTTTTTTATTTGAGCTTCAATTCGTTTAATCCCTTCAATATTTGAAAACTCCTGCTCTAAAGGAGTAACAATAGAGGTTTCAATATCATAAGAAGAAGCTCCGGGATAAATCACTTCAATTAAGGTAATAGGGATATCAAATTGAGGATCCTCAGAACGAGGCATGGTGAAATATGAAACGATACCTACAAGTACCATTAAAATAACAATTGTTAAGGTGAACTGTGCATTTTTAATCGCTGAGCGAGCTAACTTCATTCGTTATAACTCACTTACATTCAGCTGTTGCCAACCATTAACCACAAATTCTATGGCATCATTATAACTTTGAGCCCGCAGATAAATCGATTGGGTATCAATATTTAATACATCAAAAGATTGACGAATAAGTTTACCGTTATTCACTTTAGTAAATAGTACTGCTGCACCATTTTCATCGATCTCAATCAAGGCACTAATCGGTACTTGATAAACAGAGTTTTCAGTCGCAAAATGAATAGTGACTTGAGCTAACTGACCGGCTACAACACCCTGACCAGCTTTAATATCTTCAAGTAGCACTTCAATTAAATATAATGCACCTTCAGTATTACTCTTTACTGGGATTTTAGAAATAACTCCATTGACTCGACCAATGTTGGGTAAGTCAACTTGCACATTTTGACCTAATTTCACGAAACTTATTTCTTTATCAGTTAACTTTACTTTCACCACCAAATTTTTATTGATAGCAGCCACTTCTAACACTTCTCGTCCTGGCGATTGAAATTCAGCTAATTCTGCAAATCTAGCCAAAACAACGCCGTCAAAAGGTGCATATATTTCTGCTTTCTCGAGATTATAAAATGAAACTTGATAAGCCTCACGTGTGGTTTCTACATTGGTTTGGGCAAGCTCTAATTCTTGTTCAGAACTCAACTCTTTAGCCATTAGTGTTTTTGTGCGATTCACTTCTCGTTTAGCTTGCAATAATTGGGCATAGCGGGAATTTTTTTCAGCGATAAGCTCTTCGGTATTTAAAGAAGCAAGTAACTGTTTAGAAGTAAAAAAATCGCCTTCATCAACAGACAGCGCCTTCAAGTAACCGCTACTTTTAAAAGACAGCTTTAATGTCCGTTTAAAAGCAACCTTTCCTGCTCGTTTTACTGACTTTTCAAAGGAGGTTACCGCGACTTGTTCTAGCTCATAGTTTTGAGCCGAAACAGTCAGTCCGAAAAAATAACTAGCAATGAATATATAAGCAAATATTGATTTCATATAATTACAATGAAACTACCTTGTTGATGTAACTAACATTATTATAGGCTCTACTTTAATCTTGTATTAAATAAAAGTACATTTTTTTCACGGAATTAAGCCAGAGAACTAAAAAACAATTAAGGGATATTAAAAGGACAAATGACAATCAAGGAAACAGATACCGAGCCAGTATGGCTTTAACTCAATATTTCAACTCGCCATGGTGGATTTTTACGATTTTTACCCGCCCAATACAGTTTAATTTTATTCCCTGATGGATCAAACAATATAGCCTCTCGCCATAAATAACTTTGATATACTGGCTCTTGAAAAAATTTAACACCTTTCTCTTTTAATCGACTCACCCAATCATCTAAAAGCTCGTGCTCAAAATATATCACCGCCCCACTTATCACCTTTGAATTTTCTAGTGAGAGTGAAAAAGTTGAGTCACCCTCTGGGCATTCGAAACGCGCATAATGTGGGGTATCTACTATTTGAAGAAAACCTAAATCACGATAGAACTTAGTAGATATTTCCATGTTATCAACTTGTAGAGTAACTTGATTTAAATTCATATAACCTTCTGTATTTAATAGTCTAAAAAGAGAAACTGTTTGATAGCAATAGTATTCATCACCGTTGTTAACTTATTCTGGACTAACAAAGTTACCGTACAGTTTATTTCTAATAGGACGTTTTACTAAATAAATAGCCCCATTTTCTCTCATTTCTCTAACCTTGCTAAAGGGAATGTAGCTAGGTATTAGCTCAAAATAATCGTCGTTACTTAAATCACCATGCTTTATCCCATTGACAACAGAATATTGCCATTGATAGAAAAAACTGCCATAAACAATTGCAACATTATCATCAGTAATGCGTATTACTTTCGCTAACTTGTATTTGTTTTTACGTATTAATTTGTCATCCATTAACCTGAAATCTAAAAAGTAAATATCATTCACTTGAGGGGCTAAAATTAATGCAGAGGATTCGACTTGCTCGATTTTATGTGCCGCATAATTTTCATAGGTAAAATACAAAGCGATCAGTAAGCATGTCAATAATACAAGACTATTTAAAGAAATAAAGAATTGTGGTTTGTGATTGTGAAGCTCTGTTGCATTTGGCATTTTAACTCATCCTTTTGAAGTTAAAAATATCAGTGCGAAAAGTTAATGGCGCTCTCGGCAGGAATCGGTACGCAACAAATAACCCTTAAGTTACGGGGTTTAGTACATTCGCATTCATCACAGTACTACTTTTGGTACTACTTAAGAGCTAAATCATCTCTAGAAAATGATCGCCAAAGGTCGTTTTCATCTGAGCATCAACCATAGGCCAATATCTTTTTTCTAACTCGGTTATCTTATTTCGCTTTTGCTCAAAATTCTTCCAGCGCATCCATTTAGGTTTAGGCCAATAGGCCACTTGTTCAAACATATTGTTTACATCAGGCCAGTCATAACCCCATAGCTCTGTTCTTAACTTTCTAATTCGCCTCATCAACCTTTCTTGTGGTCTTTCGCTTTGGCTGGCGTAATGTAAGCCTATACATTGCCTACAACCATAAGCGTATTTGATCGCGTAAAGGCTCTGGCGCTGTTTTTGGCAGTAAGGGCAAGTGATATAGAGTTTATTGCTTACGCTCCGATTATCGAGCTTTAAAGCTATGTGATGAGACTTATCATTTATGGTAAAAGTAACATAACGAACACCATTTTTATTTTCTTTTAAGACTAACTTACAATGATTAGCACTTAGGTGTTCTGAATTTATGGAGTAGTTACCTAATGGCACTTTAAGCAAAGGTTTAAATACGTTGGCATGTATACGGTGATACTCGCTAATATAAGCTCTTGTTTGTGTTCTGCCGTAATGGTGGCCTTTTGGCATTATCATTCACTCCGAAAAACTAAAGAGAAAACATATTATCTTCGCCTACTTCTCTACGTGCTGTACTAACGCCAACTTGTTTAATAGGCGCGCATACAAAAGGCATGAATTTAGTTAGGAAGTTTAATCTTTGAATAGGGTCTTTAATTTCTGCGAGTGTTGCTGGTAAATTGACTAATTCATTTTGAATAGCATCATTAATTAAATGACGTATATCGCCAGCCATGTATTTTGTTTGTTTCTGTGTTGTCATAATAAACCCTGATAACTGTATTAATATACATGTTAGTTTATCATGTTTATTTTGATTGTCTTGTACGAAAAACAGGATTAACTTTAGATATTGAACCAGCCCCCCCCTTGAATTACATAACCTCAGATCGGGTTAAGCGATAATCATAGAGTTACGCTCAATATCAGTAAGATTAAGCGTTGGCTTATTGTCTTTCAGGCAATAAGCCACTAATCCAGCAAGTAAATTCAACATAAATCCATTA
>Ga0233426_10000831_pt1 | contig 30719 bp, 31 predicted proteins | sample SI_118_April2016_6_FD_179875 | JGI IMG/M metagenome (GOLD analysis project Ga0233426, IMG submission 179875) | Seawater microbial communities from Saanich Inlet, British Columbia, Canada - SI_118_April2016_10_MG | ecosystem: Environmental > Aquatic > Marine > Inlet | place: Canada: British... | reverse complement strand
TTTTAAAGTATATATAAGATCTTTGAAAGTCTTTTAAGTCAAATGCTAGAGGTCCTTGAAGTATTTTTCCTTCAATTTTCACATCTGATGCAATACCTGTTTTTCCTGCAACTTTTACATGATTTGCTATATTAAGATGTCCTGCAATGGCTACCTGGCCTCCTATCATGCAATTACTTCCTACTTTGCTGGATCCAGCAATTGCTGTTTGCGATGCAATTACTGTGTTTTCACCAATCTCTACGTTGTGTGCAATTTGAATTAGGTTGTCTAACTTTACTCCTTTGTGTATAATGGTGGATCCCATGGTAGCTCTATCGATACAAGTATTTGCACCAATTTCTACACCTTCTTTTATTTGTACATTACCTATTTGAGGTATTTTGTCATAAGATTGTCCTGTGTTAGGAGCAAAACCAAATCCATCAGAACCAATTACAGCGCCTGCATGTATAGTTGTATTTTTAGAAATTTCGCAGTTTTCGTATATCTTTACACCAGCATAAATAGTGCAATTGTCGCCAATTTCTACATGATCACCGATGTAACAATTAGGGTAGATTTTTACCTTGTCACCTAGCTTTACATTCTTTCCTATATAGGCAAATGCACCAATATAATTATCTTTCCCTACAGTAGAGCTGTGGTGAATATAACTGGGTATTTCAATTCCAACTTTTTCTTTTTGTAAACTATCTGCAATACGCATTAACTTTGCAAATGAAGCATAGGCATCATCAACTCTAATTAAGGTTGTTGCAAAAGCCTTTTCGGCAACAAATGATTTGTTAACTATAACTACGGATGATTTTGTAGTGTATAAGTAGTCGATGTATTTTGAATTTGCCAAAAAAGAAAGAGAGTTTGCTACACCTTCTTCAATCTTTGTAAGTTGATTCAAAATCAAACTAGCATCGCCTTCAACAACACCGTTAAGCATTTCTGCTATTTGTTTTGCAGTAAATTTCATACGGCGCTAAAATACAAATTTTCTAGAGGACAAACTCTTTTGGATAACACAGAAAATACTTAGTAACTGTTTTTGCTAAAACAGATATATTCAGTTGGTCTGCAGCCTCAGCTATATCAACAATATCTCCGTTTTTATAAAGTAGATTGATTTTGTCTTTTTTAGGATTGTAGGCTTTGTTGTCAATTTTATTTGTAAACACTAAATGTTTACTCTCACTCGGAGTTAGGCCTAATTTTTCTTCTGTTTTTTTTTGAATCGCCAACACGTAAGCGTCTTCAAAAGCATGGTCTTGTAGTTCTATTTTTAATAACTTTCTTTTTATGATTTTCTGACTCAACAAAGAGAGTACTTCGTCCTTGCTGTGCATCCATTCTTTAACAGATGTCATGATGTCAAAATCATCTAACTGACAAAATGTGTCGAGTAAGAACGGATTAGAACTGAAATCGTCTAGAGAATGATTTTTTAGTAAGAACTCTTTTAATGCAGATGTGCTGAAGAGGTCTTCTCCATTTTGCATTAAATATTTAGCTCTTTTTAAAATTTCTACTAAAGTAAATTCGGCAGATAATACGGCTTTATGTAAATACACTTGCCAGTACATAAGCCTTCGAGCTATAATAAACTTCTCTACAGAATAAATTGCTTTTGCATCAACAACCAATTCGCCTTTGCTTATGTTAAACATGCTAATTAACCGATCCGAGTTTATAACTCCTTCGGAAACACCTGAGTAAAAACTATCTCTTTTCAAGTAATCAAGCCTATCTACGTCTAGTTGGCTAGAAATTAGTTGGTGTAAGAATTGCTTTGGATGTTTATTTTTAAAAATTTGAATTGCTAACGACAATTTACCATCAAATTCATCGTTTAGCTTATCCATAATCATTAAGGAAACGTGCTCGTGATTTACTCCATTAACGATGCTGTGCTCTAATGCATGAGAAAAAGGCCCATGCCCTATATCGTGAAGTAATATAGCAACCAAGACTGCAGTTTCTTCCTCCGGGCTAATTTCATGACCTTTAGATTGTAATGTTTTTATAGCTTTTTGCATTAAGTGCATAGCTCCTATTGCATGATGAAACCGCGTATGGTAAGCTCCTGGGTAAACCAAATAGGTGAGTCCCAATTGAGTTATTCTTCGAAGTCTTTGGTAATAAGGATGTTCTATAAGATCGAAAATAAGATCGTTAGGTATCGTAGTAAACCCATAAATTGGGTCGTTAAGAATTTTGTGTTTATTAGTGGTTATGGACTCCAATTTTATTAATTTTAATCACGTTTTTAAAAAAAAACTAAAGTACTAAATATCTATGGAAAAAGTAAGAATCCTTTGGGTGGATGATGAGATTGATCTTTTACGACCTCATGTATTGTTTTTAGAAAGTAAAGGTTATGCTTTAGCTACTGCTAACAATGGAGAAGATGCGCTGGAAATGATTGAAAAATCTGATTTTGATATTATTTTTCTCGATGAAAATATGCCCGGGATTTCTGGCTTAGAAACTCTAAACAGAATTCACGATCAATATTCTATTCCTGTTGTGATGATAACCAAAAGTGAAGAAGAGTACATCATGGAGGAAGCTTTGGGTTCTAAAATCTCAGATTATCTTATAAAACCTGTAAATCCAAATCAAATACTGCTCTCTCTAAAAAAGAATTTAGATTCTAAACGTCTTGTAAATCAGTCTATTACTTCAAAATATCAAAAAGAATTTAGGGAAATTAGCCTTGCCTTAATGGATGTTAGAAGTTTGAAAGATTGGGAAGAGATTTATTTAAAATTGGTACATTGGGAGGTTGAGTTAGATAAAATTGATGCCTCTGGTATGGTAGAAATACTGGAAATGCAAAAGAGCGAGGCAAATTCTTTGTTTTTTAAATACGTAAAAAATAATTACGAATCTTGGTTGAAAGAGAGTGATGACAAGCCTATTTTGTCTCACACCCTTTTAAAAGAAAAAGTATTTCCTCATTTAAAGGAAAACAAACCCAGCTTCTTTATTTTAATAGACAATTTGCGCTACGACCAATGGAAAGTACTACAACCTGTAATTGAAGAATGGTTTAAGGTAGAGGAAGAATCTAGTTTTTGCAGCATTTTACCAACCGCAACTCAGTATTCTAGAAATGCTATATTTTCTGGTTTAACGCCTTTGGCTATTTCTAAGCGCTTTCCTCATTTATGGAAAAATGACCATGAAGAAGGTGGTAAGAATTTACACGAAGCCGAATTTTTAGAAGACCAACTGCAAAGACTTGGTTTGGGAGATAAAAAATATACCTACCACAAAGTAGTTCAAAGGCAGTATGGTGAGCGTTTGGTAAACCAGTTTAGTAATCTGTTAAAAAATGATTTAAATGTGATTGTTTATAATTTTGTAGACATGCTTTCGCATGCCAAAACAGAAATGGACATGATTCGGGAATTGGCTGGTACAGATAAATCTTACCGAGCACTAACCAAAACATGGTTCGAAAACTCCTCTTTATTAGAAATGCTGAAGAAAATTTCGGATTCGGGATCCGATTTATTCCTTACCACAGACCATGGAACCATAAATGTTGCTTCGCCCTCAAAGGTAATTGGCGATAGAGAAACCTCATCCAATTTGAGGTATAAAACAGGTAAAAGACTTCAGTACCAAGTAAAAGATGTGATGGTTGTAGAAAATCCAGAACACTATTTTTTACCAGCTGCAAACCTATCCTCAAGCTATATATTCGCAAAAGAAAATCTATTTTTAACCTACCCGAATAATTACAATCATTTTGTAAAATACTTTAAAGATACCTATCAGCATGGAGGGATTTCTTTGGAGGAAATGATCTGTCCTTTTGTTCGATTGTCCTCAAAATAAATGAAAATAACTGCAAATTCTTTAGAAGATTTACCTCAAATTGCCGCTCGAATAGTAAAAGAGTATTCCTGTAAAACGATAGCTTTTTACGGGAAAATGGGTGTAGGGAAAACTACTTTTATAAAAGCTTTATGTGAGTGTTTAGGGGTGAATTCAAAAGAGATAAGCAGTCCAACGTATTCTATTGTTAACCAATATGAAGCAAAGAACAAACAATGTGTTTATCACTTTGATTTTTATAGAATAAATAAAGAACAGGAAGCTTATGATATGGGCTATGAAGAGTATTTTTATTCCGAGGCTTATAATTTTATTGAATGGCCAGAAAAGATTGAAAATCTCTTGCCTGATCACCTCTTAAAAATTCATATAGAGACCGATTCTAATAAACGTATATTTACCATTGAAGAATCTAATTTCGTACTATGAGCAAGCCTGAAATATTAAGTTTTTTACACGAAGAGTTTTTAATGCCTCAGCCAGAAATGCTTGAGCTGGAAACAAAAAATCAAGCTTTGTTTATTGGCATACCAAATGAAAGTGCTTTTCAGGAGCATAGGATTCCTTTAGTGCCAGGTGCTGTAAACCTCTTAGTAAGTAACGGGCACAAGGTTTATATTGAAACAAATGCAGGACTCTCGAGTTCTTTTACCGACAAGGAGTTCAGCGACTCTGGTGCAAAAATATGTTACGACGTAAAAGAGGTATATCAGGCTGATATTATTCTTAAGGTTGAACCACCTACACTTGCAGAGCTAGATTACTTTAAGCACAATCAGTGTTTAATCTCAGCACTTCAACTAAAAACTCAAACAGCGGCCTATTTCAAAAAACTAATGGAAAAGAAGGTTACAGCTGTAGCTTTCGATTATATACAAGACGAAACAGGTTCGTTTCCAATTGTGCGCTCCATGAGCGAAATAGCAGGAACCTCATCTATACTAATAGCTGCAGAATTATTGAGCACTTCTGCCGGAGGTAAAGGCATGTTAATGGGTGGGATCGCTGGCGTAAGTCCAACACAAATTGTTATTATTGGAGCCGGAACTGTTGCAGAATATGCTGCGCGTTCTGCAATGGCATTGGGTGCTTCTGTAAAAGTATTCGATAATTCTATAGCACGATTAAGAAGAATACAAAATGAATTGAATTTAAGAGTTGCTACCTCAATTTTACAACCAAAAGTATTAGAAAAAGCATTGAAAAGAGCCGATGTTGCAATAGGTGCTTTAGGTGCAGAGAATGGTAGAACTCCTTGTGTAATTACCCAAGAGATGGTTCAACTTATGAAGCCAAAATCGGTAATCCTAGATGTTAGTATTGATCAGGGAGGATGTTTTGAAACCTCTGAAATCACCAACCACGAAAATCCAACATTCCTCAAACACGATGTTATTCATTATTGTGTTCCTAATATTGCTTCTCGTTCTTCAAAAACCGCTTCTTTTTCTTTAAGTAATGTGTTGGCACCTATTTTATTAAAAGTTGGAGATGGGGGAGGTATTCAAGGAATGCTCTTGAGATCGAAAAATATTAGAGGAGGCGTGTATGTTTACAATGGAATAATTACAAACAAAGGCATTGGTAGCTGGTTTGAATTGCCTTACAAAGAAATAAGACTACTTTTGGGGCTTTAAATTTATGAGCATGTTAAGAAGAATTTTATTGTACTTGGTTGGAGTAGGCTTTGGAATTATAGCCTCTATGTTTTTTTTTGGCGATAGAGATCTAGATTTTTCTTACCTCCCAAATGCTAGAACTGTAAAGCATTTACGCAACCAAAATTTTAGTATTTCGGAAAGAGCAATGTGTCAGCTAAACTGCCTTGGTTTAAATGCGAGTTCATTCGAAAAAGTGTTTAAAGACGGCAATTTAGATGTTGATTTTACTGCCAGTGATGTAGAGGGTATGTGTAGAACCTATCGTATCGAAGTAGATCAGCAATCTTATGATAGCTTTATGTTAGATGATTGCGACAGCTTGTCAAAGGTATTAAGTATAGAATCTAGCTCCTGTGTGTGTGAATAACTCGAGTTGCCCGATGACATACGTTACTTAATGCGTTCTTTTCTTCGTTTAATTTCTAGTTCAATCAAATTTAACTCTCTACCGGTTTGTCCTGCTATCGAAGTGTTTTCTTCTGCTCTACGAATTAAGTAGGGCAGCACATCTTTTACCGGCCCATAGGGAACATACTTTACTGTATTGTACGCATCGTTTGCTAAATTATAGCTTATATGGTCGCTCATACCTAGTAATTGAGCAAAATAAATTTTAGCATCGCTTTTAGCTATTTTATGAAGCTTAATTAAATCCATTAAATACTTAGAGCTTTCTTCGTTATGCGTACCGGCACAAATAGAAATTCCATGAATATTTTCGCAGGCATATTCTAAGGCCAAGTCGTAATCTTTGTCGCACAAAGCTTTAGTTGCTTGTATCGGACTAGGGTAGCCTTTTTCAATTGCTCGGAGGTTTTCTTTTTCCATATAAGCTCCTCTCACTATTTTCATGCCTAGGTAATATCCATTGTTTTTGGAATCTGCATGTACTCTTTTAAAATAATCTAAACGATCGTGACGGTACATTTGAAGTGTATTAAAGACAATGGCAGTTTCTTTATTATAGGCAGTCATCATGTGCTCTACAATTCCATCAATTGCGTCCTGAATCCAGCTTTCTTCAGCATCAACCATAACAGGGATTTTATATTGAGCTGCCTTTTTGCATATTTTAGTAATGCGGTGAAAAGCTCTGTCATATTCTTGTTGTTCTGATTCGCTTAATTGCTTGCCAAAATTCATCTTTTCTAAGAGCTCAAATCGAGCAAGTCCAGTTATTTTAAAAACGGCAAAAGGAATGTTTTTGTTTTTAGAAGCAAAATCTAGAGACGCTAAAGTTTGCTTCATAGTTCGGTTAAAATCTTTCTCAGAATTCTTCCCCTCTACCGAATAATCTAATATTGTTTTAATATTGGAGTCGGATAGTTCTTTAATTTTAACAGCACATTGCTCAATGCTTTCTCCGCCGCAAAATTGCTCAAAAACAGTATTTCTTATAATTCCGCCAATAGGAAGATGCATAGCGAAGGCAATTTTAGATAATTTACCTCCTATATAAGCCAGAGCAGGCTTAGCCATTACTTTAAATAAAAAGTAAGCCTTTTTTAGTTTGATGTTCGATTTTGATCGAAAGGCAATTTCTGTATTGTTAAACGATACCATATATTCACTTTAGTTTTGCAAATATAAATAAAATAGCAAGCTATTTGAGTCGATAGAAATAGCTTTTATATCTTTGTTTTTTACTAATTAACTTTAGAGTTGTGGAAATAAAATCTGATAATTACTCGGTTTATATTGGCAAGGATGTATTGCAAGAATTTAATTCTATCCTTGAAGACTTCGAGGGTCAATATTCCAGCCTATTTATTTTTTGCGACGAGAACTCTTCACGCTATTGTTTGCCACACCTTATAGAGCATGTGCCTATGCTAATTGGGTCCGAATTGATAGAAATTGAATCTGGAGAACAGAATAAAACCATAGCAATTTGTAATGAAGTTTGGCAAACAATTGGAGAGTCTAAGGCAGATCGGAAATCGATAATTGTAAATTTAGGGGGTGGTGTTGTTTGCGATATGGGCGGTATGATTGCTTCTCTTTACAAAAGAGGAATTAAGTTTTTTCATATTCCAACCACACTTTTAGCTCAGGTTGATGCCTCAATAGGAGGGAAACTAGCTGTGGATTTAGGGGCGCATAAAAATCAAATTGGCCTTTTTAACAACCCAGATATTGTTTTGGTAGATACAGAATTCTTAAAAACTTTACCCGAAAAACACTGGTTAAGTGGTTTGGCAGAGGTTTTTAAACACGCCTTAATTGCCGATGAGCAGTACTGGGATTTTTTAGCTGGACTGGATTTGAATAATGACGAATTTTTGAATGTCTTAGTTCAGAAGTCGGTGGAGCTTAAAAATAACATTGTTTTGCAAGATTGGGAAGAAAAGGGACTGCGAAAAATACTTAATTTTGGACATACAGTTGGTCATGCATTGGAGAGTGAAGCCTTAGAAGAAAAGCTAGACTTATTACACGGTGAAGCTGTTGCTAATGGTTTAGCTATAGAGACGCTGCTATCTGAAATGATCAATGGTTTAAAAAAGGAAACATGTACGCTAATTTTAGAAAGATTAAAGAGTGTATTTGAATTAAGACCTATTCCAGAATCGAAATTTAACAATATCATCGAATGGATGCGTCATGATAAGAAAAATGAAGAAGCTCAAATTAACTTTACTTTATTGAGTAAAATTGGTCATGCAGATTACAATAAAACAGCTAGTGAGACTGAAATAGAAGAGGCAATGCAACGGTACAACTCGTTTTTAAACGAATCCCTATAAGTTCCATTGAATTCGCGTAAATGCAATTTGATTAATGTCTTCTAATTGGTCTAAGATCTTTAGGAATGTCATTTGACTTCCCAGCATTAGATCTAATTCTTCGGATATAGAAATGCTTAGTTGTGGGTTTAAGAAAACAAAATCTAGTTCCGCATCGTGAATCAGAGCTCCGCCGATTTGAACCAAGGGATGAACCGGATACATAATTTGATACAAGAAATTGTATTGAAATGGCATCGGACTTTTTGCAGATACATCCAAACTATACAAGCTAAAGGGATTAAATTCTTCAACTTGATTTCTATACAAACATCCCGTACTTAGGTATATCCCATTTTTAAAACTATAATCAAAACTAAGGCTGCCCACCAATGTATTTTCAGTTTCTTCTGTAGCCATGAAATAGTTAAATTCGCCTTTAAATCCAGCATTTTTTATTTGCCCAGCCCAACCAAAACCAAGCGAGTAGTCTTCGTAATACTTTGCTAAGAGAATTTGAAAGTCGTATTTGTATAAGTTAAACATATACAAACCTGCCTGAATTTTTGAATTAAGAGCAATTTCAAAAGAATTGTTTCCTTGGTAGTATTGTATTCGAATAGCATCGGTCCCAGGATTTTCTATGTAATCGAAATTTAGGAAATTTATTTGATTGAAAAGATCATGAGAATTCCAATAGTTTTGTATTCCCCAATTTATTCTTTGTCTTCCTACTCTAATATTTACTTTGCCTTTTTCCCACGTTCCGAAGAGTCGGTCTATCTGGTGGTGAATGCCCAAGTTTTTTGTGTCAATAGAAGTTAGGTCTAAGAAATCAATATCCAGTTGTTCTTTAAAATTATTGAGGTTCTCTTGCCAGGTAAACCCTGCAAACAGTCGGTTGCGAATACTTCCATGTAAACTTAGGTTCTTTCCATGATAGAGGTGTCCATTCCAACGAAAATGAAGTTGCTGATCGTTCCAGGTATCATAAATTTGAGCGATCGAGGCGAGTTCGCTGTTTAGAAAGTTAAAGCTATTAAAATTACTTACATAATAATCGTGTTCTAAGCTTGTTTGGGCCTGTAGCGATGATAGTATGCTAAAAAATAGAATGATTTTTCTAAGGTCTTTCATCACTTATAATTTTTCCATCTTCAATTGTAATAATTCTTTTGGCTCTTTCTATAACTCGTTGGTCATGAGTTGAGAATAAAAACGTAACTTTTTCTTTCTCATTCATTTCTGCCATCATGTCTAAAAGATTTGCCGTAGAGCTGCTGTCTAAATTTGCCGTAGGTTCGTCTGCTAAAATAAAACTTGGCTTTGAGGCTAAAGCACGAGCCACAGCTACTCTTTGTTGTTGACCACCCGATAACTGATTGGGTCTTACATTAAGTTTGTCTGCTAAGCCTACATCTCTCAGTAATTCTTCACTTCTTTGTTTTCTTTCTTTTTCAGAGATACCTTGTAGTAGCATAATAAACTCTACATTTTCTTTAGCTGTTAATACCGGTATTAAGTTATAGGCTTGAAAAACAAAGCCAATATTTTGTAGCCTAAAGTCAATGAGCTGATTCTCTGTTAAGGTACTAATATCTGTTCCAGAAATCTCTACGCTTCCTTGTGTGATGTTGTCTAAACCACCAATCATATTGAGTAAAGTTGTTTTTCCTGATCCAGATGGACCAACTATTGCCGTAAACTCTCCTTCATTAATGCTCAAGTCCACGTTATTTACAGCTAAAACTTTCATGCCGTTATTGTTGTAAATCTTAGTAAGCTTATTTGTTTTTATTATTTCCATGTTAGATGGTTCTAATTGCTTCGGTTGGCTTTAGTTTTAATGCTTTACGCGAGGGGTAAATTGCGGCTATTAAGGTAAACACAAATACCATTATTGTAATAAACAAGTAAAAGTGCGGCTGTATTTCTGGGTATATAATAGCGCTAAGCCCTACAGACTCTAAACCTTGAGCAATAATACCTAGGTTAATTCCTGTTTGCGAGGTAATTTTTATGGTTAAAGCACCTAAAAGTAATCCTGTTGGAGCTCCTATTATCGATAGAAATAAAGTTTCGGTAAGTACTAAAAAGAATATTTTCGAACGATTCATTCCAATAGCCATTAGCATCCCAAGTTCTTTTCGTCGTTCAAAAACAGCCATTAACATGGTGTTTATTATTCCAAATATTAAAGCGAGCATTATAATTACCATAATTAGAAAAAGCCAGGATTCCATAATCTTGTCGGCATAGGCAAGCTCTGGCGAAATGCTTTTCCAATCTTTCACCTCGTAGTTGTTTAAGTTCGTTGCTAGTTTTTTATAAGTAGCGTCTACTTGTTCTATAGAATTACAAAGCAGCGCAACTTGATGAAACTCTTCGGACTTGAGAAGTCTTTGAATGTCTTTATTTTCAATAAAAACATTTCCTTGATCGTATTTAGTATATTGTGTTTTAAATATTCCACAAACTCTAAAAGCACCCGAAACAATATTATTTTCAGTATCCTGAAAAGTGAGTACAACTTTTGATTGCAGCTTAATTTTTAACTTTTCGGCAAGCGCTTGACCAACGAGTATAGGATTTCTTCTTTTACTTTCAAAGTAGTTTCCCTTTACAATACCTGCATAAATACTGGTGAGTTCCTTTTCTTGATTTTTATTGACTCCAATAATACGTACACCACTACTTTTAACAGGAGAACTTACCATTCCATTAAGCAACGAACGAAACGCGTAGGCTTTTATCGTACTGTCTGCATCTAGCCTTGTCTTTATGAGTTCTGGCTCTTTAAGATAAAATTTACTGTCGTAATCTTTTTGGTATTCCGGATGGTGAATTTGAATATGAGAGATCGAGTTTTTAATACTGCTTTGCGTACGTTGTTTGTTTAAGCCGTAACTAAAAGCAACCACAAATATCCCTGCCCATATCCCCATTACTATTGATCCAATTACAATTAAAGAGCGCATTGGGGTTCTCCATATATTTCTCCAGGCAATTTTTAGAATAGTTCTCATTAGGCTCGCATGGCTTTAATAGGTTGTAAACGAAGTATTTTCCATATTGGATACGATGTACAGATGAGTACTATGAGCATTACAATGGAGGCATGATTTAAGGCGATGTCTATTTGTGTTGAAGCTTGAATAACCGGTTCAAAGCCATACTCTTCAATAGATTCAGCCGCTTTTCCGCCTAGTCTAATTGGGTATGCTTTAAAATAGTATCGAACAGGAGTAACAACTATAATTCCTAAGATACATGCAATTAAGCCCATCATCAAACTTTCTAAAATCATGGTAAATATTAGTTTCCCCTTTCGCATGCCTATGGAAATAAGAATTCCAAACTCATACATTCTTTCTGCGGTCATCATTAATAAGGTTCCAAGAATTCCGAAAGAAATGATCATGTACAATATACCAAGTATGATGATTCCACCTGCACTGTCTGCTTGAATTGTTTGCACCAATTCTGGGAGTAGTGCTTTCCAATTTAATAATTCGTACTGATCTAAATCAAGTTTAGAAGCTACTTGTTTTTGCAGTTTGTTTAAATGAGCTGGTTTGTCAATTTGAAGGACTAATGAGGTTAATCTATTTGGAGCTGCGTAAAGATCTTGTGCTGCTAAAATTGGCATCAATACCAGTCGTTCGTTTAATATGGGCATTGAGAATTTTAATATTCCATGAACAGGATAAATTCCGTTTGCACTTGCGCCATGATAACCCTGCCCTAAAAAGATTAAACTATCGCCAACATCCATATTGTAGTAGCTAGCCAAACCCTCGCTTATTAAAATAGCGCTGCTTGTGTCTGATGGGAATTTGCCACTTGTTAACTTACTTGTCAAACCCATTAAACCATCTTCTTTTTCAAGGTTTACTCCCATAACAATGGCACCTTTAGAGAGATTTTTGCGCGCTGTTAAAGCAAAGCTTTCAAGCCGTTCGTTTGAATTACTTACGTATTTATTGTTGTTAACTAAATCGAGTGTTTTTTGATCGGGAATAAAACTGTTGTCTATGCTCTGCTCTTCCCAGTATCCATTTTGATGAATTTGAAGATAGCCGGTATACATACCCACCATACTACCTATCATTTTATTGTAAACACCAATTTGAAATGAACGGGCAAAAATAGCAAAGAATACTGCGCAAAAAATAGAAGAAATTGTAATAATACTCCTGCGCTTATTGCGCCAAATATTACGCCAGGCCATTTTAAAAATCATCTTCATTAGTGGAGTCTTTTCATGTTTTGTTTAGAAAAGAAATTCTCTTGAATGTCGATGTTAAATTCAATTGATTTGTAGTGTATCGTTGTTTTTTTTCCTTCCTCTTCAATTGGGGTCATAACCATCGTGGCCGGGAGTATTTTAGTACCAAAATATCTAATATCTGAAGCCTCCATTGTGGTTATTAGGTAGCCATCTTCATCGTAAAACTCCGAACCTAATTGTAAATAATTATTTTTGCCGATAAAGGTTTTTATCAAACCCCAAACAACAGCAGCCTCAGGTTTAGGTGTAAGTTCAATGGTATAACATGCGCGTTCTTGTATAATAGTATCTCCAACAATTTGGTGCGTATAATCATTTAAAATAGAGGATTCTTTTACTAAATCATCGTTGGTTAAATCTGAACCCATCCAAGACTGCATCATCATAGAAGCTGGTAGTTTAATGACCTTCTCTATTTTTGGTTGCCAATTCCATATTTCCTTGTCTCTTTTTAAGAAAACACTACCCTTATCTCTTGAGGGTGCTTGTATGAGGATAAATGAATACTCTGAACCTAAAGACCAGGCTTTTATTTCCATAGTTCTCGTCCATTTAGGTCTTTCAATTTCTATGGTCATTTCTGCCTTATTACTTGCACCTCTTAGATGCTCTTCTGCCCGCTTAATTATTTCGTAGGCGCTTTGTGCCGAGCTGGTGCCAAAAACTAAAAGAAGGGAGTATAGGATCTTTTTCATGTTAGTATTTAATTCCAAGTTTGGTGTAGATAAAAGAGATGAGCCAGGCTGGACCGATTAATAAAAATTTCAAATCTTCGAAAAAAGAAGGTTTAGCACCCTCAAGTTTATGTCCAACAAATTGAGCTATCCAGGCGATTACGAAAAGGCTTGCAGATATTTGAAACGTGTAATCTGTTTCATTTAAAATTAGTATTCCCCGGTAGCAGACATAGGTGAATAGTAAAATCCCGAGTGCCATTGAAATAGAGAGTCGGATGTAAAATAGAAGAGCTATAAAAATGAATACACTTGCAAAATTTGAATATTCTGCTGGCATCCATTCCGATAAAAAGGGAATTTGAATGAGAGAGAAAAGCGCTAGAATGGAAAAGAAAATACTTGGAACACATATCCAGTGAATAAGCTTATTCGTTTTGTTCTTATGGCTTTCACCGTATTGGCTTAACCATGTTTCAAGGTTTTTCATGCTCTAGTTTTTAAATCTTTTTAAAAATAAAATCCCATCATTAGGATGGGATTTTTATATTAAGATACTCTAAAATCGAATTTGAACTCGGTTAGATCTTCATTCGCTTTAATAATTTTTTCTTTTAAAGAGGCTTTGTACTCAATCACTTTTTTCATAACCTCATCGTTACCAGCACCAATTATTTGAGCGGCTAAAATTCCTGCATTAAGTGAGGCGTCTAAACCTACGGTGGCAACAGGAATACCCGGAGGCATTTGGAGTATAGATAAAATTGAGTCCCAACCATCAATAGAAATTGACGATCTGCAGGGGACTCCAATGATAGGAAGCGGTGTAAAAGCGGCCATAACACCTGGTAAGTGGGCTGCACCACCTGCACCTGCTATAATTACCTTAATGCCATTTTGGTAAGCTTTAGAAGCGTAGGCTTCTACTTTTTCTGGTGTTCGATGAGCAGATAAAGCGTTTACTTCAAAAGGAATTTCCATGTCGTTAAGAAATTTTGCAGCCTTTTGCATTACAGGCCAGTCTGAAGTGCTGCCCATAATTATACTTACTAGTGGTTTCATAGAGAATTTTATTTTTTACAAAATTAAGGTATTGTCTTCAGTTTTGAAAGTAGTTTGTAAGCTCTTTTATCTAATTATTTATTCTTTTACAGCCTTGTTCAAAAATGTATTAAAGCTCTGTTGTGTTTTAAATGAGTTTGTAATTTTAACCTTTAAATCTAAATCAAACCAAGCTTCGTTTTCTATTTTTTTACTCACTATAAAGTGTTTGTTTTTTAATAAATCGATGTCTTTAAAGTCTTTTGGGAATCCTTTTGGAGCCATTTTTAATTTTTCGCCTTCTAATATCGAAAAGTCTGCATTCAAGGTTTTATCAGCTAGTATCGCTTTGTATTCATCGGTGTTTTCGAATATCTGAGTTCTTATGTTTTTTAGTAGTTTTGGACTTGGATTGTATATGCCACCTCCAATAAAAGAATTGTCAGGCTCCAAGTGAATGTAGTAACCAGCAAAAGAGCTTTTGCGCCCTCCTTTACTTATGTATGCTCCAAAACTGGTTTTGTAGGGTTCTTTGTTTTTAGTAAACCGCGCATCTCTATAAATTCTAAAAACACATTCTTTTGCAGATTTCACATCGATGCTTTGGTCCTGATTTTTTAGCAAAGGAATCAGTGTTTCAATAAATTCATCGAAGTCTTTTTTTACAACTAAGTAGCGGTCTTTGTTCGCGTTAAACCAAGGTCGGTTGTTGTTAAATTTTAGATCAATTAAAAATTGAAATGTGTTTTGCAAATCCATATGTATGTTTTTTTCTAGCACTAATATACGCAATAGCAGTCGGTTATTTTGTAGGCTATTATTTTAGTTTTTAATGGATACAAAGAGTACTATTGCATCATGAAAAAGTCTATTGCTATTATTGGTGGAGGGCCTGCTGCACTTATGTGTGCTGCTTTTATAAATAACGATAAATTTGAGGTAACAATTTATGAAAAAAACAAATCGGTAGGTCGTAAGTTATTGGTAGCCGGTAAGGGAGGTTTTAACCTCAGTCATTCTGAGTCGATCGATAAAATGGCTGCTCGTTATTCTCCAAAATCTTTTCTTGATGAGGTACTGTTTAATTTTGACAACACAGATTTAAGAGCTTGGTTAACCGCTCAAGAAATACCTACGTTTATTGGTTCAAGTAAACGAGTTTATCCCGAAAAGGGAATAAAACCTATTGAAGTACTCAATACAATACTAGCGTGTATAAAAAAAAGGATGTACGCATCAAATGTCAACATAATTGGACGGGCTGGGATGCAACGGGTCTTGTTTTTAATGGAGCTGTAAAAGTAAATGCTGACATTACAATTTTTGCTTTAGGTGGTAAAAGTTGGAGCATTACCGGATCCGATGGTGCTTGGCTCAATACATTTAAAAATGAAGGTGTGCTTAGCAAACCTTTTCAGGTTTCTAACTGTGCTTATGGTATTTCTTGGAACAAAGCATTTATTGAGAAATACAACGGTTGTCCTTTAAAAAATATAGCCATTTCGTGTTCGGGAAAACGTCAAAAAGGAGAAGTGGTACTTACTCGCTTTGGATTAGAAGGGAATGCTATTTATGCTTTGAGTCCTCAGATAAGAGACTTATTGAACACTAAGGGGAAAGCAGAGGTGTTTATAGATTTAAAACCTACACTTAGTAAAGATGTTTTATTGAAAAAAATTGAGCAGTCTGTGCATCAAAAAACATCAGAAATTCTTAAGAAAGACTTGAATATGAGCTCTGTTCAAATTGCCTTAGTTAAATGTTATGTAACTAAAAATGATTTTATGGATACGAGTTTGTTGATAGGACACCTAAAAGGTTTGAAAATAGACTTAATAACTATGGCTCCAATCGATGAAGCTATTTCTACGGTTGGAGGAATAGATTTAAGTTCTCTAGAACCCGATTTTAAACTTAAAAACCAAAAACACACTTATTGTATTGGTGAGATGTTGGATTGGGATGCTCCAACGGGTGGTTATTTGTTACAAGCTTGTTTTAGTATGGGTGTAGCTTTAGCTAGATCCTTGAATAATTCGAGATTTTAATTTAAGCCCTGATACTAAGAGCTTAATTCTCCTTGCAGATTAGAGGTGATTAATTGAATGCGTCTATCGGTGTCTTTTGAATACTCGAGTACAAACATTAATTTAGTTAAAGCGGCCTCAAAAGTCATGTCGAAAGCAGAAAGTACGCCCATGTCTTTTAGTGCTCTACTGGTTTCGTATCGTCCAAGTTCTACAGAGCCTCCTTGGCATTGAGATACGTTTAGGATTATAATTCCTTTTACGGTGGCTTTTTTTATGGCTGCCAAAAACCACTCGCAGGTAGGAGCGTTTCCAGAACCAAAGGTTTCTAATATTATAGCCTCTATTTTAGGAGCCGAAAGAACCGCGTTTACAGTTGATTCTGTAATTCCTGGAAATAGTTTTAAAACACCAATATTATCGTTAAACTCTTTGTGAACTATAAGTTTTTCTTCACTTAAGTTTTGAGTATAACGACGGTTAAACTTTATGTGAACACCTGCCTCTGCTAAGGCCGGGTAGTTAACCGATTCAAACGCTTCAAAATGCTCGGCATTTACCTTGTGAGTTCGGTTACCGCGGTACAATTGGTATTCAAAATATACAGCTACTTCTGGTACTTCTGGTTTGCCATCTTTAGTAGATGCAGCAATCTCGATGGCCGTAATTAAATTTTCTTTTGCATCTGTACGCGGTACGCCTGAAGGAAGTTGTGAACCTGTTAAAATTACGGGTTTGTTTAAATTTTCTAATATAAAGCTCAAAGCAGAGGATGTATAAGCCATGGTGTCTGATCCATGAAGTATTACAAAACCATCGTATTTTAAGTAATTATCTTCAATGGTTTTTCCGAGTTGCGTCCAAATTTTTGGATGCATATTTGAGGAATCTATACTCTTGTCAAAAGAAATTACTTCTAATTCGCAATCCAATTGGCTTAGTTCAGGAATCTGCTCCTGTAAGTTTTCAAAATCAAATGGAATATAAGAGCCACTTTGTGAATCGTGAATCATTCCTATGGTTCCACCAGTGTATATAAGTAGTATCTTCATGTTAAAATCCAAATATTATTTTAGAATTTTCTGTGGTAACTTTTGCAACCTCAGTAAGAGAAACATCATGCAAATCTGCAATTTTTTGTGCAATATGTATAAGGTAAGAGCTCTCATTTCTCTTTCCTCTGTTTGGTGTAGGAGCTAAATAAGGGCTGTCCGTTTCTAGAACCAAGTGTTTTAAATCTACTTGCTGAATAACTTTATCTAAACCAGCTTTCTTAAAAGTTACTACGCCACCCACTCCAATAAATAGATTTAAGGCTATTGCTTTGTGAGCTTGTTCTAGTGTTCCTGTAAAACAATGAAAAATGCCTCTTAAATCTTTACTTTTTTCCGATTCTAAGATTTCAAAAACCTCCTCAAAAGCATCTCTACAATGAATGGCAATGGGTATTTTCTTTTCTTTAGCCCATTGGATTTGAGTTCTAAAAGCATCTTTTTGTTCTTCTAAATATGTTTTGTCCCAATACAAGTCCATTCCTATCTCGCCAACTGCACAAAAGGTATTGGTATCCAAATGGGCTTTCAATGTTTCTAACTCGTTCTTGTATTTCGATTTTACATGGCAAGGATGAAGGCCCATCATAGCAAAACAATTGTTTGGGTATTGTTTTACAATTTCTAGCATTTTATCTACGGTATGCTCATCTACATTCGGAATAAAAATGCGTTTTACATCTTCTTTAAATGCTCTGTCTATAACTTCCTTTTGGTCGTCAATAAATTTAGTGTCGTATAAATGACTGTGGGTGTCTGTAAGAATCATAAGCCAAAGATAGTCTACTATCTACAAAGTTTCAAAATTGCCTATTAAATTATTAGGGTCGTTGTTGTTTCATGTTTTTATGTATTTTTGTTTCAAATTATTTGTATTGAAAAAAATTCTTGTACTGCGTTTTAGCTCTATTGGAGATATTGTTTTAACTACTCCTGTGGTTCGTTGTCTTAAAAAACAACTAAACGTAGAGCTGCATTATTTAACCAAAATTTCGTTTCAGCGCATTCTAGAAAACAATCCGTTTGTAGACAAAGTTCATACTTTCGATAAAGAAATTTCTAAAGAATTAATTGCACATCTGCAAAACGAAAACTTTGATTTTATTGTCGATTTACATGCGAATCTTCGAACCTTTCGATTGAAGAGGTTACTTAATGTAGCGTCAAAATCGTTTCCTAAGTTAAATGTTCAAAAGTGGCTTTTGGTCCATTTCAATATTGATAAAATGCCAAATAAGCATATTGTAGATCGCTATTTTGAAGCAGTAAGCCATCTTGGAATTGTGAACGATAGTTGTGGTTTAGATTACTTTATTCCGAAAGATTCTCATGTTAACTTAAGTCGATTGCCTAAGCTACACGCAAATGGTTATGTTGGTTTTGTAATTGGAGGACAGCACGCAACTAAAATGATGCCTACTCAAAAACTTATTGAGGTTTGTAAAATGTTAGACGAGCCTATTGTGTTACTAGGTGGCCCAGAAGATGCTGCTAAAGGAACGCTTATCGAGAAAGAAGTTGGGCTTATGGTTTATAATGCCTGCGGTAAGTTTAAGCTAGACGAATCGGCAAGTATTGTACAGCAAGCTGCCTGGGTTATTAGTCATGACACAGGTTTGATGCACATTGCTGCAGCTTTTAAAAAGCGAATTGTTTCTGTTTGGGGAAATACAGTTCCCGAATTGGGTATGTATCCATATCAGGCACATCCGGCATCTAAGATTCTTGAAATAAAAGGACTCTCATGCCGACCGTGTTCTAAAATTGGTTACTCTACATGTCCGAAAGGCCACTTTAAATGTATGGAACACGACTTGTCTGGTTTTAAAATTTAAGCTTGTATTAGGTATTTTTGTGCTCTGGTATAGTTGGGTTTTGTGAAAAAAATACTTTTAGCGAACAAACAATTTTTAAGCAAATTCTTTTTTAAGTTAAACCTTTCCATTAATTTTTAACAAGCACTAGTACTCTTATTATGAGATAAAAAGAGCCTTGAGTTCTGTAGCCTCTTCGGGTTTCATCTTTCCGGCCAAAATTAAGCTTAATTGTCTTCTTCTTAAAGCGCTGTCGTACCTGTTTTTCTCCTCCTCTGTTTCAGGTATAACCTCTGGTACCTGAATAGGACTGCCTAATTGATCAACTGCTACAAATGTATAAATAGCTTGATTGCAGTGACTTTTTTCTCCAGAAATACGATCTTCCATCCACACATCCACAAAAACTTCTATTGATGAGCTAAATGCACGCGATACTTTAGCTTCTAGTGTAACAATACTTCCCATAGGTATGGGTCTCTCAAAAGCTACATTGTTTACAGAAGCTGTAACAACAATACGTTTGCAATGACGTTGCGCTGAAATTGCCATGGCAATATCCATCCAATGTAACAGTCGTCCTCCCATTAAATTATTCAATGTGTTGGTGTCGTTTGGAAGAACTAATTCGGTAATTATGGTAACCGATTCTTTGGCAAATCTTGCGTTTTTCATTTTTTTATTGCTGGGTTTTTAAAGTGACAAAGATAGCTAAATGATCCTATAAATAATTGGCTGATGGAATCTAAGAAGTTGTTATTTGTGTTAGATTTAGCACATTGTACACAAACAACTCGAATTAAAGAGTTGTTTTAGAACGCTTTTTACTGAAATTTTTCTTTTAAAAACGCTCCAGTAGAACTGACTTTGCAATTAATAATATCTTCTGGCAGTCCTTCAAAAATTAATTGCCCTCCGTTTTTACCGCCTTCTGTACCGAGGTCAATTAACCAGTCGGCACATTTAATAACGTCAGAATTATGCTCTATAACTAAAATGGAATGTCCATTTTCGATGAGTGCATTAAACGATTCTAAGAGTTTTTTGATGTCGTGGAAGTGGAGTCCTGTAGTTGGCTCATCAAAAATAAAGAATTGCTGTCCGCTGCTTTTACCTTTACCTAAAAAGGAAGCCAGCTTTACTCTTTGAGCCTCTCCGCCACTTAAAGTAGAAGAGGATTGGCCTAGATGAATGTATCCCAACCCTACATCTTGAAGAGGTTTTAAACGTTTTGTTATCTTGGTTTGTTGTCCTTGCTCAAAAAAGTCGATGGCCTCATCTATGGTCATCGTTAAAACATCCGCAATGTTCATTTTATTATATTTCACTTCGAGAACCTCGTCTTTAAAGCGTTTTCCTTTGCAGTGTTCGCATTGTAGATGAACATCTGCCATAAATTGCATTTCAATAGTAACTTCACCCTCACCATTACAGTGTTCGCACCTTCCTCCGTTGGTGTTAAACGAAAAGTGCTTTGCTTTGTATCCTCTAGCGTCAGAAAGTTTTTCGGCAGCGTATAAATTCCTTATTTCATCGTAGGCTTTAACATAGGTAACTGGGTTGGATCGCGATGATTTGCCGATTGGGTTTTGGTCAATAAATTCTACTCCCGTAATGTTTTTTATAGCCCCTGATAGTTTGTCAAATTGACCAATTTTAGTACCGTAACCTCCTAATGCTTTAACTAATGCAGGATAAAAAATATTTTTTATTAAGGTGCTTTTTCCTGAGCCACTTATTCCACTTACTACGGTTAAAACATTTAATGGAATTTTAACGGAAATGTTTTTAAGATTATGTTGTCTAGCTCCTTTAAGAAGTATGGAGTCTGTCCATTTTCTTTTCTTAGGAATATCAATTTTTAAATCACCATTTAAGTACTGAGCTGTAAGGCTTTTTGTTTCTTTTTTTAATTCGCTGTGGGTTCCATGAAACATGAGCTCTCCGCCATGCATGCCAGCTTTTGGACCAATATCTATCACTAAATCGGCCGCCTTCATAATATCTTCATCGTGTTCTACCACAATTACTGTATTACCTACATCTCTTAAAGAACGTAGTATTTTAATAAGTCTTTCTGTGTCTCTAGAGTGTAATCCTATACTTGGTTCGTCTAAAATATACATGGATCCAACCAGGCTACTACCAAGAGATGTTGCCAGGTTTATACGCTGCGACTCTCCTCCAGATAGGGTTGAGGAACGTCGATTAATACTGAGGTAACTCAAACCAACATCCATTAAAAACTGAATTCTATTTTGAATTTCAATGAGTAGCCTTCCTGCTATTTCGGTATCGTGTTTGTTTAGTTTTATTGTTTTAAATAGTACCGAAAGCTCATCTATTGGCATGTCTACAATCTCACAAATAGAGTAGGAGCCTACCTTTACATAATTAGCTTCTGTTCGTAGTCTCTTTCCTTCGCAAGAATTACACAGTGTTTTGCCTCTGTATCTAGAAAGCAATACACGGTTCTGTATTTTATAGTTCTTTTTTTCTAAAGCCTTAAAAAAGGGCTTAATTCCTTTAAACTTTACTGTTTTATTTCCATTCCAAATGAAGTTTTTTTGTTCTTCTGAAAGCTCATAATAGGGTTTGTGAATTGGGATGTCCCACTTTTCTGCATTAAAAACTAAATCGTCTTTATACTTACAAAGCGTGTCTCCTTTCCAACATGCTATGGCGTCTTCATATATAGATAATCCGGTATTTGGAATGACCAGTTCCTCGTCAATCCCAACAATACTTCCATAACCTTCGCAAGTTTTGCATGCACCAAAAGGATTGTTGAATGAAAATAAGTGAATACTGGGTTCTTCGAAAACAATACCGTCTGCTTCAAAACGATTGCTAAATAGTTTTTTTTCTTTAGTATCTATAAACTCTATTAAACAATCTCCTTTTCCTTCGTGAAAACAGGTTTGAATCGAATCTGCTAATCGCTCAATAAATCCATCTTCACTTTTTAAGCTCAATCGATCTAGTAATAAGTAAAAAGTGCCTTTTAGTTGTGTCTCATTTTCTAATACATCTTCAATTCTTAAAACATCCTCATTGTGTTTTAAGCGATGATATCCCTGCTGAAGGAGCATTTCTAGGTACAGTTTGTACTCGCGATCGCCAATCTTAGCAGGAGCTAAAATGTAAAATTTCGCACCTTCTTCTTTGCTAAGAATAAAGTCTACAACATCTTGTACATTGTGTTTTTTCACTTCTTTACCCGATACTGGTGAAATGGTTTTACCAATTCGCGCAAATAATAATTTAATATAATCATAAATCTCTGTACTTGTTCCAATGGTAGATCGAGGGTTTTTAGAATTCACCTTTTGCTCTATAGCAATTGCTGGAGAAATTCCTTTAATACTATCTACTTCGGGTTTATTAAGTCTGCCTAAAAATTGACGCGCGTATGAAGATAAACTTTCAACATATCGTCTTTGGCCTTCAGCATAGAGTGTATCGAAAGCTAAGGTTGATTTTCCTGAGCCCGAAAGCCCTGTAATTACTACAAATTTATTACGAGGTATTGCAACGTCAATATTTTTTAAGTTGTGAAGTCTAGCTCCTTTAATAAGGATGTTTTCTTTCGAATCCAGCTGGTTAAAATCTTTCATAAATCTTTAGGCCTTTTTTGCAGTTTTGCAAAATTAGGCAATTTTAACATGTAATCGTTTGAACCTTTGGTATGATTGTTGAAAAAATGTTCTATATTAGTTGCAAATTAATACGAACCAAAAACATTTTGCCTATAGAAGCATTTCTACCTATTACATTTTAATTGATGTTTAACCTAAATGGTAGCTTATGTGTGTGCAAAATATTTCAGATCAACAATTGGTGAGTGCATTTTTATCTGGCGACTCCCTTTCCATAGAACATTTAATTCTTCGACACAAAGACAAGGTTTTTGGTTACATTCTTTCTAAAGTTAAGGATGTAGACTTGGCGAATGATATCTTTCAAGAAGTTTTTATCAAAGTTATTAATAAGTTAAACGAAGGTCGTTACAACGAAGAAGGTAAGTTTATTGCTTGGGTAATGCGAATCTCTCACAATATGGTCATCGATCATTTTCGTAAAAACGCCCGAGTAAAAATGATTCGATCTACCGATGAGTTTAATATTTTTGATATTATTGGAGGGCAAGAAGATTGTACCGAAGATGTTATGGTTCAGTCTCAGGTTGTAAAAGAACTTAAAATTTTAATCACCTATTTATCAGCAGAACAAAAAGAGGTTTTAGAAATGCGTTTTTACGCTGACATGACCTTTAAAGAAATAGCTCAGGAGTGTAATATCAGTATTAATACTGCTCTAGGTCGAATGCGTTATGCTTTAATCAACCTAAGAAAATTACAAGAGAAGCATCATGTGAATTTGTCGGTGCAATAAACCAATAGAGTTGGCGTTATAAATAAAATTAACTCCGATCTATGGCAAAAACAACTACACATTTCGAATTTTCTGGAGCTTCTAAGGATTCCAGTAAAAGCAAAACTTATATTAACAATTCTAAACCCTCAATTAAAGCCTTAAATTTTGTGTTAGATTATGCGAAATCCTCACGTTTAATTACTACCAAGTCTATAAATCCATTTGTGTTTATAAGTAATTAGACATTTTATTTATTGTTAATAAATACTGCCTCGTTTGATTCGTTCAATCGAGGCATTTTCTTTAATTTTGAGTAAACATTATTTTATATGACACGTTTACAAATAGGTGATGCGGCGCCCGATTTTATTGCTGTAATTCAAGACGGAAGTACCATCTCGCTTTCCGATTTTTCGGGTAAAAAAGTGATTTTATATTTTTACCCAAAAGACATGACGCCTGGTTGTACAGCAGAATCTTGTAATCTAGGAGAGAATTATACTGGATTAAAGAAAAAAGGCTTTGAAATTATTGGTGTAAGCCCAGACCCTGCTAGTAGACACCTAAAGTTTATAGAAAAATACAGCTTACCTTTTAGCTTAATTGCCGATGAGGATAGAGCCGTAATTGAAGCCTACAATGTATGGGGACCCAAGAAATTTATGGGTAAGGAATACGATGGAGTGCACAGAACAACTTTTGTTATAAGCGAAAAAGGAATTATTGAAAAGATATTTTTAAAAGTAAAAACAAAAGATCACAGCAATCAAATATTGGAATCATACGAGTAAGTGTCATTAATTGACGCAGCTTTAGGTTTAATTTGCATCAGAAAATAAAAACATTATGGATAAGGAAAGAGAAGCAAAGTTAAAAGCACTTCAACTAACAATGGACAAGTTGGAGAAAACGTACGGTAAGGGCGCAGTAATGAAAATGGGAGATCAACCAGCGGTAGATATTGCTTCCATCTCTTCGGGATCATTAGGTCTAGATTTAGCTCTAGGAATAGGAGGTTTTCCAAAAGGACGTGTAGTAGAAATATATGGGCCTGAATCTTCGGGTAAAACAACCTTAGCAATTCATGCAATAGCAGAAGCTCAAAAAACTGGAGGTATTGCTGCTTTTATTGATGCAGAACACGCCTTTGATCGTTTTTATGCTGAAAATTTAGGTGTAAATATTGATGAATTAATTATTGCACAACCAGATTCTGGGGAGCAAGCCTTGGAAATTACCGATAATTTAATTCGTTCCGGAGCAGTTGATATTATAGTGATTGACTCTGTTGCCGCTTTAACTCCAAAAAGTGAGATAGAAGGTGAAATGGGTGATTCTAAAATGGGTTTACATGCACGTTTAATGTCTCAAGCACTAAGAAAACTTACTGCTTCTATTTCCAAAACAGGTTGTACTTGTATTTTTATCAACCAACTTCGAGAAAAGATTGGTGTTATGTTTGGGAACCCAGAAACAACAACTGGAGGGAATGCCTTAAAATTTTATGCATCTGTACGTTTAGATATTCGAAGGAGTACACAACTTAAAGACGGTGACAACGTAATTGGAAACAGAACAAGAGTAAAAGTTGTTAAAAACAAAGTAGCTCCTCCATTCCGTAAAGCAGAATTTGACATTATGTATGGCCTAGGAGTATCTAAGGTTGGAGAAATTGTTGATTTAGGGGTAGAATACGGTGTTGTTAAAAAAAGTGGTTCTTGGTTTAGCTATGGAGATACAAAGCTTGGTCAAGGTAGAGATGCTGTTAAGCGTTTACTCGACGACAACCAAGAACTAGCTAGCGAGCTTGAAGTTAAAATTGTAGAACAAATTCAAAATGCCTAATAAGAATCCTTTGGGCTTCTCTTTTATTTAGCTACTATGAGATATACGCTATTTTTAAGTTTGTGTATGCTGCTTTTTTCTTGTCAGGAACAAACGGCTACTAAACCATCAACAACAAATATTGTAGTTGATTCTGTTGCCATTGTTACTGCATTGATAGATTCTCTTTCCAGTGAAATAATTAGCGATAGCCTCAATGCCAGTTTGTATTTTGATAGAGCACAAATGTATCTTAAAAGTAGTGCCCTTAGTCTTGGCTCTCGCGATTTATTAAGAGCTGTTCGCTTAGACTCTATCAATGCTTATTATTGGCAACAATTAGGGAAGTTAGAATACGCTATGAAAAATAGCCGATACGCAAAGAATGCTTGGGAAAAATGCGCTCGTTTAGACTCCAGGAACATTAATTGTAGGCTTGATTTAGCTGAAATTTATTTGGCCGTTGGTGAGCTTAAAAAAGGACAGGAAAAATTAGATGAAATTTTAAGTTTTGATTCCAAAAACGCTGAAGCACTTTACCTTTCTGGTAATTACGCTTTAGTTAAAGAAGATACGTTAAAAGCTTTTAAGTTGATTCAAGCTTCGATTAATCAAAATCAAGATTTTTTTAAGGCATACGATTTAATGGGTGTTTTATTTAGTGCTCAAGGCAATGTTCTTGCCCTTGACTATTTTAATTCTGCATTAAGACTGCGCCCTTATCGTTACGATATTCGGTATAAGGTTGGTATGTTTTATCAGAACATCGGGGCGTATCCGGAAGCGATTCAAGCATACAACCAAGCCTTAGAAATAAACCCAACACACAAAACTTCTCTTCACAACATCGGCGTTTTAAAGGTGTTTTTAGGAGATTCTAAAAGTGCACTTGATTATTTTTCTAAAGCAATTGGGGTAGATGATATGTATTTGGAAGCTTATTTTGGTAGAGCTTATGTTTACGAATTACTCGGCGAAACTGTGATGTCGGAATCTGATTATAGAACAACTTTGATGCTAGACCCTGCTTACAGACCTGCAATGGAAGGCTTAACCAGAATAGGAAAGTAGTGTATGATTGATAAAAAAAAAGGCAGCCCATTGGCTGCCTTTTTTTTGAATACATATTTTAAAAAGCATAGCCTAGCATAAAACCAAACGTAACTGCACTCCCAACAAATTTCCCTCCTCCTAATAAATCAGTCACCTCATCAAAACTACTAGATTCGTCAATATTATACATGCCTATTCCACCACCCGAGAATACATCTATTGAGAACACTTCATTTATAATAAATTGGTAGCCTGTAATGATTCCTGCACTCGATACACTCAGTGTTGCAGATATATCATCAGTATCTAAGCTAACACTTTGGTGCCGTAGGTATGGACCAAGATAGTAGCCACTTGGTGCGTCTTTTTTTGTGTATAGTCTCAATCCAAGTGTTGCCGCAAATCCATTCAGTTTTTGTTTTTCATCAAAATAGGAAGCAGAAATTTCTTGACTAGGAGTATACGAAATACCAATGTTATAGCTTGAACTCCAGCTGAATACATGTTCATAAGAAACGGATCCGGAGTAAAAGAAAGGACTTAATATGTTGGTTTTTACAACATTTTCTTGGGCGCTTACTTTCGTTCCAGATAGAATTAGTAATACGGTACAGAGAATTATTTTTTTCATAAAAAAATTTTACAATTAGATTAAAACTATAGATACTTATAGTTTTAGTATTAGAAATTCTAATATAGGTAATTATAAATAACAAAAAAAGGAGCCCTAAGGCTCCTTTAACATATTTAGGAATGTTATTGAATTTACTTTTTTACTTTGTCAACTACTGCTTTAAAAGCTTCTGGGTGATTCATTGCCAAATCGGCCAAAACCTTACGGTTAAGTTCGATTTTGTGTTTGTGAACCGCTCCCATAAATACAGAGTAAGACATACCGTACTGACGTGAGCCAGCATTAATACGTTGAATCCATAGAGCACGGAAGTTTCTTTTATTAACCTTACGGTCTCTATAGGCGTATACTAAACCTTTTTCAACAGCATTTTTTGCTACTGTCCAAACGTTTTTTCTTCTTCCGAAATAACCTTTGGCAAGCTTAATTACTTTTTTTCTACGCGCTTTTGACGCTACATGATTTACTGATCTAGGCATAATTTTAATTTTTTTATACGTAGCGTTCTCTTTCGAAAATCTTTAATGCTAAGTACAGGGTTAATTAATAAACTCTATTGTGTTATTTAATACACAATTGTTGTTTGATGTTTGCTTCGTCATGTTTATGTACTAAACCTGACTTAGTTAAGTTACGCTTTTGTTTGGTCGTTTTCTTTGTTAGAATATGACTTTTGAAAGCGTGCTTTCTCTTAATTTTACCAGAAGCAGTAAGCTTAAAACGCTTTTTTGCACTGGATTTTGTTTTCATCTTTGGCATGATCTGTCCTCTTTATTTCCTAAATATGAGTTCTTTATTTTTTCTTTGGACTGATAAACATAATCATACGTTTACCCTCCAATTTTGGTAATTGTTCCACTTTACCGAAGTCTTCTAGCTCCTGAGCAAAACGCAACAATAGTATTTCTCCTTTGTCTTTAAACAAAATCGAACGGCCTTTAAAGAAAACGAATGCTTTAAGTTTAGCGCCGTCTTCTAAGAATTTCTTAGCGTGTTTTAATTTAAAGTCAAAATCATGATCATCAGTATTCGGTCCGAAACGAATTTCTTTAATCACCACTTTGGAGGCTTTAGCTTTCATCTCTTTCTGACGCATCTTTTGTTCGTACAAGAACTTGTTGTAGTCCACAATACGACAAACAGGAGGTTTAGCTTTGGCAGCAATTTCTACTAAATCTAATCCTAATTCATCAGCTAAAGCGATTGCCTTACGAGTAGGGTATATCCCTTCCTCAACACCTTCACCTGCAGTAAGTCTTACTTCAGGTGCTTTAATGGCTCTATTAATGTTGTGTTCATTTTCTTTAATGACACGACCAGGGCCTCTACTTCTTCTTCTTCTAATTGCTATGGCTTGTTCCTCCTATAATTTAGTTAAACAACAAATTCGTCTATATTTTCTGTAATCTCTTTATGAGTCAGTATTTTAAATTCCTCTAAGCTCATGCTTCCGAGGTCTTCGCCACCATGACGTCTAACAGAAACAGTACCTTCTTCAGCTTCGCGTTCTCCAACGATAAGCATAAAGGGTATTTTTCGAACTTCTGCATCACGAATCTTTCGTCCGGTTTTTTCATTACGGTCGTCAATCTCGGCGCGAATATCGTAAATTTTAAGCGAATTTAAAACTTCCTTGCTATATTCCATGTATTTATCGCTAATAGGTAGTATAGATACTTGATCTGGTGTTAGCCATAAAGGGAAGTTACCTCCACAATGCTCAAGTAATACCGCTATAAATCTTTCCATAGAACCAAATGGAGCTCGATGAATCATTACTGGTCGATGTTTTTTGTTGTCAGAGCCGGTGTATTCAAGCTCAAATCGCTCAGGTAAATTGTAGTCTACTTGAATGGTTCCCAGTTGCCAAGATCTTCCCAGGGCGTCTTTTACCATAAAATCTAACTTTGGACCGTAAAATGCGGCTTCGCCATATTCTACTACGGTTTTTAAACCTTTTTTGTTTGCAGAATTAATAATAGCGTTTTCTGCCAATTCCCAATTTTCATCGGAACCAATGTATTTTTCTTTGTTTTCTTTATCTCTTAACGAAACCTGTGCAGTAAAGTTCTCAAAACCTAAAGCTTTAAATACGTATAAAACTAGATCTATTACTTGCTCAAATTCTATTTCAACCTGATCTGGTCTTACAAAGAGGTGCGCATCATCTTGAGTAAAAGCCCGAACTCTGGTTAATCCATGAAGCTCTCCGCTTTGCTCGTAACGGTATACTGTGCCAAATTCTGCGTAACGCACCGGTAGGTCTTTATAAGAGCGAGGTTTACTTTTATAGATTTCGCAGTGGTGTGGGCAGTTCATTGGTTTTAAGAAAAACTCTTCGCCCTCGTTAGGCGTTTTTATGGGTTGAAAAGAGTCCTCTCCATATTTTTCGTAGTGCCCGGAGCAAATGTATAATTCTTTGTTTGCTATATGTGGCGTAATTACCGGTTCGTAGCCGGCAATCATTTGTGCTTTTTTAAGGAAGTTTTCCAAACGTTCTCTTAATGCCGCACCTTTAGGTAGCCAAAGTGGTAAACCCTGTCCTACTTTTTGAGAGAAGGTAAACAATTCCATTTCTTTCCCGAGCTTTCTATGGTCTCTTTTCTTTGCCTCTTCAAGCATTTCTAGATACTGAGTAAGTTCTTTGTTTTTAGGGAATGTAATGCCGTAAATCCGCGTAAGTTGTTTGTTTTTTTCGTCGCCTCTCCAATAAGCACCGGCGGTGTTTAAAAGCTTTATTGCTTTTATAAAACCTGTATTAGGAATGTGTGGGCCTCTACATAGGTCGGTAAATTCACCTTGTTTGTAGAAGGTAATTTCACCGTCGTTTAATCCCTCAATAAGTTCGAGTTTGTATTCGTCGTCTTTTTCTTTAAAATATGAAATAGCCTCAGATTTAGAGATTTCTATGCGTTCAAAAGTGTTTTTTTGACGTGCCAATTCAGTCATTTTTTGTTCCACTTTAGGGAAATGATCTGAAGAGAAATTATGTGTTCCAAAATCTATATCGTAATAAAAACCGTTTTCTATAGGAGGTCCTATGGCTAGTTTAACTCCAGGGTAAAGTGCCTCTATAGCTTCTGCTAGCAAATGGGCAGAAGAGTGCCACATGGCCATCTTTCCGTTGTCGTCGTTCCAGGTAAGTAGCTTTAAATGAGCGTCTGAATGAATTGATCTGCTTGCATCCCAAACTTCACCATTTATTTCTGCGGCTAAAACATTGCGGGCTAATCCACTGCTAATACCTTCGGCTACTTGCATTGCGCTAGTGCCTTTTGGGTATTCTTTTACCGTTCCATCGGGTAGTGTAATGTTAATCATTTGTTCTTTTCTAATCTTAATTTCGACAGTTCGCAAATATACGTTTTGTAAACCATTCTATTGTATTTCTAATTATCCAATTTTGTATTTATTTCGCATAAGAATTTGTTTGTCAAATCATTATTGTTCTTCTTTAGTTTTTGATTTGAATCCTTGCTTTATAGACAGATTTCCGTTTTCTAAATTTAAATGGACTTGGTGCAATGTTTTTTTTCGATTTTATTATTAATCTAGGCTAAGATTACTATCTTCGCCACCGCAAACACTCCTCCTTAGCTCAGTTGGTTAGAGCATCTGACTGTTAATCAGAGGGTCCTTGGTTCGAGCCCAAGAGGGGGAGCTAGCAAAACTAAGCACTTACAGCGATGTAGGTGCTTTTTTTGT
>Ga0233426_10000830_pt1 | contig 30784 bp, 32 predicted proteins | sample SI_118_April2016_6_FD_179875 | JGI IMG/M metagenome (GOLD analysis project Ga0233426, IMG submission 179875) | Seawater microbial communities from Saanich Inlet, British Columbia, Canada - SI_118_April2016_10_MG | ecosystem: Environmental > Aquatic > Marine > Inlet | place: Canada: British... | reverse complement strand
GTGGTGCAGGTTTTCCATCAGGCAAGAAATGGTCGTTTGTTCGTATGAACGAAGGGCCGCGATATTTGGCAGTAAACGGCGACGAGGGCGAACCTGGTACGTTTAAGGATCGGTATTTCCTAGAACGGGAACCGCATGTTTTCCTTGAGGGGATGTTGATTGCGGCTTGGGCTGTGGAAGCAGATACTTGTTATATTTATATGCGCGATGAATATCCGGCGGTTTTGCATATTTTGGCAAAAGAGATTGCAGCCTTGGAAGATGCTGGACTTGTTGAAGCAGGCTACATCGATCTGCGTCGTGGTGCGGGCGCGTATATTTGCGGTGAAGAAAGTGCGATGATTGAATCGATTGAGGGCAAACGTGGTATGCCGCGGCATCGCCCGCCGTTTGTAGCATCAGTTGGTATCTTTGGTCAGCCAACTTTGGTGCATAATGTTGAAACACTGTACTGGATTGCCAAGGTTGCACGGTCTGGTCCAAGCATTTTTGGCGATCATGGTGTGCACGGGCGCAAAGGAATGCGGAGTTATTCGGTGTCTGGTCGCGTAAAGAATCCGGGTGTGAAAATTGCGCCTGCGGGAACGACGATGCAGGAATTGATCGACGATCACAGTGGCGGGATGTTAGATGGGCACGCGTTCAAAGCCTATCAACCTGGGGGGCCATCTGCGGGGCTGTTGCCTGCGAGCATGGCAGATATCCCGATGGATTTCGATACGCTGCAGGAATATGGCACGTTTATCGGGTCCGCTGCCATTGTTGTCTTGAGCGATAAAGACAGTGCGCGAGGGGCCGCCTTGAATATGCTGAAATTCTTTGAGGATGAAAGCTGTGGGCAGTGTACGCCGTGCCGTGTTGGGTGTGAAAAGGCCGTAAAGTTGATGTCGCAGGATAAGTGGGATCAAGGGCTGTTGGAAGAGCTTTCAGTGGCGATGGTGGATGCTTCGATCTGTGGATTGGGACAGGCTGCGCCAAATCCAATTCGTATGGTAATGAAGCACTTCCCTGACGAGATTTGATCGAGATCGACCATAGAGTTGCCATTGGCGTTATGGTCGCGGCGGCAATTTTTGCGCTGATCTATTGGCTTTGGTTTTGTTACAAACCAGCCAGCACCGCCAAAACGGTCGTGAAGACGGTGAGCGTTGCTTTATTGGCTTTAGCATCCGTTTTGGTTGGCGGACCGTGGTGGCTGACGGCTGCGTTGTGTGCCTGCGCGTTGGGTGATTATCTTTTGGCATTGGATCGCGGCAAAGCGTTTTTGGTAGGTGTTGGGGCCTTTGCGCTAGGGCATCTTTTTTATATTGGTGGGATTTTGAGTTTTCCGCTGTCGGTTCCTGCGCAATTGGGAACAGAGCCAATCGTGTGGATTGTCGCAGTGCTTATCTGTTTAGCGATAGTAATGGCTGTGGTTTTGTTTCGACATGCAGGGGAGATGCGGTTCGCAGTTGTATGCTATGTCCCTGTTATTGCAGGATTAGGTGTTTCTGCACTTTCATTGGCGCCTCAAGGGCCTGTTGTGTTCGCGCTATTTGGTGCCATGTGTTTTCTTACGTCTGATTTTGTGCTGGCGTTGGAAATGTTCGTGCTGCGGGTAGGGAACGTTGTGCGCAAAGCCACGCCTTTTGTGATTTGGGGAACTTATTGGAGCGCGCAGCTTTTATTGTTGCTTGGGCTGGCTCTGCCCGTGAAATGAAGGCAATATTTTAGTAAATTTTGCTGCCTTTTTTTGCACCTGCCATCATGACTTTGGCCTGCTCTGCACGGATCTCCTCATAGAGTTTCATGCTTTCTTCGGAGAATAACTCCGATGGCCCTGGGTATGGGGTGAACCCGTCTTTTTCAAAGTTTCCTCGGGCAGGGATTGCATAATCTTTGGCGCCACCTTCTTTTCGCATTTTTGCAGAGATGTAGCGGATCGCAACTCCAATACGCCGGTCGTCTGAACAGTTTGTACCAGAGCCGTGGACCGTTAGGCCGTGGTGCAGGCTCATGGACCCCGGAGGAAGCTCGACAGCAATTTTGTCTTCTGGTGCCACTTCCACTGTGATTTCTTGACCACGTGAAAGGAGATTTAATTCGTCAAAGCTGTCTTCGTGATCAAGGATTGCGTTTTTATGGCTGCCCTTAACGAAATCCATGCAACCCGAAGCCGTTGTAGCCGGAGACAATGCCAGCCAAGCGGTGAGAATTTGATCCATGTTGCCCATGCCCCAATACGCAAGGTCTTGGTGCATTGTGACAACGTGTTTGGTGTGGGCTTCCTTGGTTAGAAATTCGACCGAGTAGAGCATGAGGTTCGGGCCAAGAATACCTTCTACTGCGTCAAGGATCGGTGGGTGCAGGCCGATTTCACAGGCAAGAGGCAGGACGACCTGCGAATTGACGCGCTTATAGGTGTTGAGCGGAAGTGGGAGGCCGTTGTCGAGCCAATCGCGTTCGATAGTCTCGAACTGGCTCCGCCATTTGAGCGTTTGATTAGCGTCCGCAACCTGGATCGGAAAAAGATAACCGTCTTGCTGATAGGCGTCTTGTTGTTGCGATGTGAGGCGGCCGTTTTGAAGGGGTAATCGATCCAGCATGATAAATCCTGTCGTTCGTTCTCTTCAGATAAACGCAGGGAGTTTTTGCTGACTATTTCAAAAACGACATGAATGTCTTTTCTGAAACATGGGGCGACCCGCGCAAGAATTGTTTGCGCAGGTCATGCTTGTTCGTGGCTATTAAACGCCGATTTCAGAGATGAATTTCGTGCGTTGGTATGCTTGAAGGCCTTCCTCGCCGCCCTCAGTCCCGTAGCCAGAATGGTTTACACCGCCAAATGGGGTTTCTGGCGTTGCAATGCCGAAGTGGTTTACGCCAAACATGCCGACGTTGATACGATCACCGAGTTCTTGGGACAATGCACCGTTGGACGTAAAGGCATAGCCAGCAAGGCCGTATTCGAGCTTGTTGGCGCGTTCAATCACGTCTTCTTTGTCAGAGAAGGATGTTATTGGAGCGACTGGCCCGAAAGGTTCTTCGTTCATGATTTTGGCGTCTTCTGGTACGCCTTTTAAAACGGTAGGTTTGTAGAAAAAGCCTTCGTTGCCAAGGCGTGAACCGCCAGCGAGAAGTTCTGCGCCGTGAAAGATGGCATCATCTACAAGGTCTTGCATCACATCCAAACGGCGTGCGCCGATCAGTGGGCCCATTTGCGTGCCCTCAACGATGCCTTGGCCGATGACTACCTCTTTGGCGTGGGCGGCCATGCGTTCTGCGAATTCATCGTAAGCCCCATCTTCGACGTAAAAACGCGTTGGAGATATGCAAACTTGGCCTGCGTTGCGGAATTTTGTGCCAGCGCACATTTTTGCGGCGGCTTCTATGTTGGCGTCTTTGAAGACCATGACAGGAGCATGACCACCGAGCTCCATGGTGCAGCGGATCATACGTTTTGCCGCTTGTGCCTGAAGCAGCATGCCGACGGGTGTTGAACCGGTGAAAGACAGTTTCTTGATAATTGGACTGTCTAGGAGGTAGCTAGACACCTCGGCTGGCTTACCCCAAACGAGGTTGAGAACACCGTTTGGTAGGCCTGCGTCCTGAAAGCAACGGGTCATCGCGATTGCAGCTGATGGCGTTTCTTCGGATGCTTTCATGATGACAGAGCAGCCAGCGGCAAGGCCGTTGCCAAGTTTTCGCATTACGTTTGAAGCGGGGAAGTTCCAAGCCACAAACGCGGCGACGGGGCCGACAGGTTCTTTGACCATCATTTGGCGTTGGCCAGCCATGCGTGCAGGGATTAAGCGACCATAGGCACGTTTGCCTTGCTCTGCGTCCCACCGAAGGCAACCAATCACGAAATCCATTTCGAGCGAGGCTTCACCTTGGGGTTTGCCCATATCAAGAGCGATATTTTTGGCGATTTCCGATTTCCGCTCTTCCATAAGGTCGGCGGCTTTGTTCAGAATGACTTGGCGAGCGATGGGCGTTGTTGCGCGCCAGATTTTGAAACCTTTGTCTGAAGACGCAAGTGCGGCATCAAGATCCGCCTTTGAGGCGTGTGGAAGATGGCCTAATACCTCTTCTGTAGCGGGGTTGATGACGGGTTCGGTGATTCCCGATGTTCCGTCTGTCCATTTACCATCGATAAAAAGCTGTAGAGTTTCGTAGGCCATGTCGCACCTTTTTGTTAGCGTTTATGCGCTTTAGCCACGAATAAGCGGTTGCGACAATGGAAAAAATTCTAATCTTTGCATGAATTCGCCAAAAGAAAAGGTGGATTGGAAACCATTTGCGTTGGCGATAACTTGTGCTATAGCGCGGCGAGAGTTAACCGATGGGGCTGTCGGGCTTGTTTCTATTCCCCATCTTTTGAAGTGCCCTTCAAAGGGCCAATGCGTAAAGCCAAGCTTTCGCGAAATATGAGGACTTGAAACATGAGCGACGTATCAGATCGTGTAAAGAAAATCGTTGTTGAGCACCTGAGTGTTGACGAAGACAAAGTTATTGAAGGCGCATCCTTCATCGATGATCTGGGTGCAGACAGCCTAGATACAGTTGAGCTGGTTATGGCGTTCGAGGAAGAATTTGGAATTGAAATCCCAGACGACGCTGCTGAGACTATCCAGTCTTTTGGCGACGCAGTGAAGTTCATCACCGAAGCTTCCTAAATCCTGTTTCAGGACTGAAAAGTTAAAACGCGGTTCCGTTCGGGACCGCGTTTTGCGTTGGGGCATCGGATGCGCGAACACTTGCCCCTTAGGGATGCACCCTGTAGGTAGAAGAGAACGAAAAGAACCAGAATATGAGGGCTGTTATGCGTCGGGTTGTTGTCACAGGTTTAGGTATGGTTTCTCCGCTTGCCTGCGGTGTTGAAGAAACGTGGAAACGGCTGTTGGCTGGTGAAAGTGCGGCTGGCCCAATCACACGTTTTGATGCGGATCACTTGGCCACCAACTACGCCTGCGAAATTCCACGTGGTGATGGTTCTGATGGTACGTTTAATCCAGACGATTGGATGGCGCCCAAAGAACAGCGTAAGGTCGACGATTTTATTTTGTACGGCATTGCAGCAGCGACACAAGCGGTTGAAGACAGCGGATGGAAGCCTGAAACGGATGACGAGCAATATCGCACTGGGGTTTTGATCGGGTCTGGTATCGGTGGCTTGGACAGCATCGCAAAGACTGCGATCACGTTGAAAGAAAAAGGACCGCGACGGGTTTCTCCTTTCTTTATTCCAGGCGCATTGATTAACCTTGTTTCGGGACAAGTTTCTATCAAGTATGGTTTTAAAGGGCCAAATCATTCAGTAGTGACAGCCTGTTCCACAGGTGCCCACGCCATTGGGGATGCGAGTCGTATTATTGGGCTGGGCGATGCGGATGTAATGGTAGCCGGTGGAGCCGAGGGTGCGATTTGCGAAATTGGTATGGCTGGTTTCAATGCATGCAAGGCATTGAGCACGAAACGCACCGATGATCCAAAAGCTGCAAGCCGCCCCTATGATGAAGACCGTGACGGGTTTGTGATGGGCGAGGGTGCTGGTATTGTTGTTCTGGAAGAATACGAACATGCAAAGGCCCGTGGCGCAAGGATTTATGCCGAAGTTTTGGGCTATGGCATGTCTGGCGATGCATATCACATTACTGCTCCATCTGAAGATGGCGATGGTGGGTTCCGCGCGATGCAAGCTGCTCTGAAACGGGCTGGACTGGAGCCAAAGGACATTGATTACATCAATGCACACGGAACATCGACAATGGCTGACACAATTGAACTGGGCGCCGTTGAACGAATGCTCGGTGAACATGTTGGGACGACGACAATGTCATCGACAAAATCGTCTATTGGGCACTTGCTTGGTGCAGCGGGTTCGGTTGAGGCAATTTTCTGCATTCTTGCGCTGCGCGATCAAATCGCGCCGCCAACAATCAATCTGGACAATCCTGCGGTTGAAACGGAATTGGACCTTGCGCCGAATTCCGCCCGTGAGCGCGAGATCAATGTGGCGCTGTCGAACTCGTTTGGGTTTGGTGGTACGAACGCTTCGTTGGTTATTGGACGCGCAACATAAGCTCGTAAATAACTTTTGATACCGAGCGGTAAATAGCGGAAAGCGTTTAAATGGCACGACATATTGCGGCGAACTTTGTCAATTTAATGATCGTCTTGCTGGTGGCAGCAGGTGGGCTATTCTATTGGGCAAAAGGCGAGTTTAACAATTCAGGGCCATTAAAAAGCGCATTGTTCGTTGAAGTGCCCCGAGGTGGCTCCATGTCTCGCCTTGCGGCCGAGCTGGAAGAGCAGGGGGCTGTAAGTCACGCGATGATTATGCGTGTGGCGGCAAATTATAATGGCCAGGCAGAGAAGCTGAAATTTGGGAACTACGAAATTCCAGCGGGCGCTTCGATGGCGGAAATTTTGAATATCGTCACGAAGAGCACACGCAGCGTGTTTCAATACCGCCTAACTTACACCATCGGGATCAAATCAGCGAACCTTCGGTTGGAAAAGCGGGAGGGCGAGAAATTTGAACGTGTTGCTGCTTTTGCTTCGGGTGAAGAATTACCGCAAGAGTATGTTGCGCTCGTGGATGCAAAGACGCCGATAAACTATCGTATTACTGCGGCGGAGGGTGCCACATCATGGCAGATCGTTGAAATGTTAAACCAGACAGATTTCTTGGGCGGTAAAGTTGAAAGTATCCCACCAGAAGGCATGCTGGCACCAAACACATACGAAGTGCGTCGTGGTACATTAGTTTCGGAAGTTCTCGACCAGATGTTTTCCGCACAAAAGAGAATTTTGGCTGAGGAATGGGAGAAACGCGCGCCTAACTTGCCATTCGATACCCCAGAAGCTGCGCTTGCTTTGGCCTCTATCATCGAGAAAGAAACAAGTGTAGCTGAGGAACGGCCAGAAGTGGCCGCAGTTTTTGTGAATCGTTTGAACAAGGGCATGAAGTTGCAGATGGACTCGACTGTCGAATACGGGTTGACGAATGGGCAAGGCTTTTTGAATCGTGGTTTGCGTCGCAGTGAGCTATCCAAGAAAACACCATACAACACGTACATTATTGATGGATTGCCCCCAGGCCCAATCGGGAACCCACGACGCGATGCCATCAGGGCGACGTTGAATCCGAACATATCGAACAATGTGTTCTTTGTTGCGGACGGAACTGGGGGCCACGCATTTGCGGAAACATTGGTAGAACACAACGCAAATGTTGCCAAATGGCGTAAGATTGAAGCGGAAAAGAGACGTCAGCAGCAACAGAACAGTAGCGATTAGAGACGGTGCGTTCGCTGAATAAGTTATACTAACCAATATGTTACGTCGAGTGTTGCGTGTAAAGTGTTGCGTTGGTTGTGCGCGTTTCGTTGACAAAGCGAACGGACGCGGGTATACCTTTATACAAGATGGAAGAACTGGGTAACGACCTTAGCTGTAATGGCTTTAGGTCGTTTTTTGTTTCAATCGTCGCGGGAACATTTCCGCATGGAATCCTAAACCTATGAAAAGAACTGAAGATGCAAATGGGCAAGCTTTGCCTTTGTTACTGCGTGCTGCGCAAATCGAGTTGATAGAGCGGCGAAAAATGCTCCTGAGTGCTTTGTCGTCAAAGAGACCCCGGCATGCGTTTACCTCAACTGCAGATCTACTTGCCCACGTAAAAGAGTACAGCGCAGCATTTCTGAAACTTACGTCTTTTGAGGAACAAATTGACCGAGATAGCAAATCCTTGCGTAACGCCGTCCATGGAAATGCAGATCGCGTTGAAGACTCAAGACAAGAAGTCGTTGATCGAATTGCTCGGTTCCGTGAGCGAAGCGGAAACTAACGCCTTTTTTAAAAAACTGAGTGATGAAACGCTTATAACGCTTCCCTATCTTTTTGAGTTTTGGGCTTTGCCACATCAACTTGAGCCGCCCGGGGATTGGGCCACTTGGGTTGTACTTGGCGGGCGAGGTGCCGGTAAAACACGGGCAGGCGCTGAGTGGATACGTTCAAAGGTAGAGGGTGGCGAATTTTCGGAACCTGGTAAACAAAAACGCGTGGCGTTGATTGGCGAGACATTGGATCAAGTTCGCGAGGTTATGGTGTTTGGTGATAGTGGGATAATAGCCAGTAGCCTGCCTGAGCGACGACCTGAATGGCACGCTGGAAGGCGCGCATTGATCTGGCCAAACGGTTCTGAAGCCTGGGCAATGTCTGCTAGTAGTCCTGAAAATCTGCGTGGGCCACAGTTTGATTGCGTTTGGGCCGATGAATTTGGCTGCCCTGCGATCAACAAAGGTGCAAATCAACCAAACGTGTTTTACGATCCGAAATCATCTGAATCAGCTCTGCCATTCTTTTCAGATGGATCCGTAGATACATTAATGCAGCTGCAATATTTGCGCGCGACATTTTCTCACTGGCAAGATGCCCAAAATAACCCACAATCGGAAATCTATTTTGGCCCGATGGTCGATTTGGATAACAGTCATGTCTGGGCTTGGGATGCACGGCCATGGCCAGATTTCCCAAATAGGCTGAATGTTTGGAGCGATGGTGAAAACCATGCGCGAGGACATTGGATCACCGGCCGGTTTGCCGAACAATCTTTGGCAGCAATCGTATCCGAGCTTTGCGAGATTTCGGGGCTGTTAGATATTGACGTATCTGAGCTGTATGGCTCGACCATTGGGTTTGCGATGAAAACCGTGGAAACGGGGCGCGCAAGCCTCCAACCTTTGATGTTAGCATTTGATTTTTCCAGTAGAGAAGTCGACGGTAAATTGGTTTTCACAAACCGGAGTGAACGGATCGAATATACGGCTTTGCCTGCGAATTTAGCAATTTTAGGCACTGATCCTGTGGTTGGTAAAACACGGGCACCTGAGGCTGAAACAGTAGGGCGGGTACGTGTGTCGTATTGGGATGAGACACGTGACTATCAAACTGGAACGTCGGAGTTCATTCTTGCCGATGATGACAGTAAGGCAACATCGCATGTGGAATTGCCTGTTACGTTGCGCCCTGGACAGGGTGCAAATTTAGCAAGTCAATGGCTGGTGTCTGCACGGGTTTCGCGTGATGAGCTAAAAATTGCGCTGCCGATGGCGCAGCAACAGATTGTTCCCGGGGATGTGATTAAGCTGGAAGACGGTGCGACGGGGGGCACCTATCGTGTTGAGCGTATCGAGGAGCAAGGCGCGCGATCCATCGAAGCCGTGCGTGTTGAGCAATCTGTTTATAAACAGAAAGATATTGGCTCGACAGTCGGTACAATTTCAGACGTTAGGCCCGCACGATCCGTTTTATTCCGTTTTCTTGATCTACCTTTGCTGCAATCAACGCAAACTTCGGTTGGGCCGCATTTTGCAGCCACAGCTTCGCCGTGGCCTGGTGGTGTAGCAGCATATCAATCCGCGAGCGATGATGGCTATGTTTTGAACACTGTGCTCGAAGCGCCAGTTCAATTTGGCACAACGCAAACTGCATTGAAAACCCCATGTATCGGACGGTGGGTCGAAGGGGATGGTGTCGATATTCAGCTTTCTCAAGGTGCGCTGCAAAGTCGGTCAAAATTGGATGTATTAAACGGTGCAAATGTAGCCGCAATTGGTGACGGATCGAGTGATGGATGGGAGCTTTTCCAGTATCGCGAGGCCGAATTGTTGGGAGATGGCGCTTATCGTTTGCATGGCTTGTTGCGCGGTCAATTGGGCAGTGATGCGGAAATTAAAGGACATTGGCCAGCTGGGTCCGAAATCGTATTTTTGAACGAAACACCTACGCAGATTAATCTGATCGATGCGGATCGCGGACTTGAGCGATATTATCGTGTGGGGCCCGTGAATAAACCCGTTAGCGATGCGGTTTATACGACACGGACCGAGGCATTCGATTTGATCGCTTTGCGGCCCTTGTCGCCAGTACATTTATCTGTGCGTGAAATGAGTGGTGAGGTAACTATAAGTTGGATCCGCAGAACGCGGATTGATGGAGACAGTTGGCAAGGAACCGATGTTCCATTGGGGGAAACAACCGAGAGTTACGAAATCGCTGTTCTTTCATCGGGTGTTGAGGTTCGCCGTGAAACGGTAACTTTAACAAGCTGGGTATATACGGCCGCCAATCAAACGGCTGATGGAGTGGTGGGTGAAGTAACGGTAAATATTGCTCAGGTTTCTGAGCGATTTGGCCAAGGGGCGTCTGCAAGTACGTCTTTCATAGTATAAAAGGTGCCGTTTTGAGAGCCGTTTTACACCAAGACATTGTTTCTTTGGCTACCTGTCTAATGGAGCAACCCGTTAACGAACGTGCGCCATTTGCCGCGCTACAAATAAAACTTGCCCATGCGGCAGACCGGTATCGTTCGCGCTTCGGCAAAGCACATACTGTTTTTGGCAACGGCACCTTGGCGTCTTGTTGCGCCAAACAGCGGCGAAGCGTCGAAAAGCGGTTGGATGATGCGGAGTATGCAGATTGTATGATCAAAGCGTTGGAGGCTGTTGTCGAGTTTCGGAATGAGCACAAATTTGTTTAATGGATACGCTACTCGTCGCATCAAATTGGAGTTTTGAAATCAATCTTTGTGATTAGCATGATCAAAACTCCAAAATTGTTTTCCGTCATTGCTTAGGGTAATAAGGGTGCAACACGTCCAATTGCAGAGGTCACAAGATGACACAAAAAGCCGTAAACATAACTGAACTCGATCCAGTCTGGTCACGCATCCGTTTGGATGCTGCCGAAATGATTGAGAATGAGCCAATCATGGGGGGATTGGTTCATTCCGGTGTGCTCCATCATTCCTCGCTAGAAAATGCCCTGAGCTATCGGATGGCGCTCAAGATGTCGTCGGACGAAATGCCAACGCAAATTCTGCGCGAATTGATTGATGAAGCCTATGCAGACGACCATGCGTTGGGTGACGCTGCACGAGCGGATCTTACAGCGGTGTTTGAGCGAGATCCTGCGTGCCACCGATTGATTCAACCAATTCTGTTTTTCAAAGGCTTTCAAGCGGTTCAAGCCTACCGCGTAGCCCATTGGTTATGGGTAAATGGGCGTCACGCAATGGCACAATTCGTGCAGATGCGTTCGTCCGAAGTGTTCGGTGTGGATATCCATCCAGGTGCCGTTGTGGGGCGAGGCATAATGATTGATCATGCCCATTCGATTGTGATCGGTGAAACCGCGGTCGTTGGTGACAATGTTTCAATGCTACACTCTGTTACTCTTGGGGGTACAGGTAAAGCGGATGGCGATCGGCACCCAAAGATCGAAAATGGCGTTTTGATTGGTGCTGGGGCAAAGGTTCTGGGCAATATTCGAATAGGATATTGCAGTAGAATTGCTGCAGGCTCGGTGGTTTTACAGGAAATTCCACCGTGTAAAACAGTCGCTGGTGTCCCTGCAAAAATTGTTGGGGAAGCCGGATGTTCGCAGCCATCTCAATCTATGGATCAGTTGCTTAACTACCAATGAGCAAGATTTATTGGCAAAGTTAGTTCTTTAACTTGCTAAAATCACTGTGCGAAATCAAACCAAACTCCTCGGCTGTGGCGAGTGCCACAATGGAGGAGTCTACATTGTATTTTCTTTGGTAGAGTTTGATTGCAATCTTGGTTTGTTCGTCTGTCCATCCAGTCAAACTTCCAGAATAGAAACCGCGTGCTTTTGATGCGCGCTGGACACTTTGCACAAATTTTTCTGTATAGTTATGAGGGCAAACTGCTGGAAACCATTGCTCTTTACGTGGAGAAACAATTTTGCGCACTGTTACCGTAGCAAATGTTGCTTCACGAATTACCGTTGTTTTACCTGTCGCAAGGTCAACGGCTAGGCGCGCGGGCGTAAGTGGGGTTTTTTCTGTTACAGTTTCAATAATGGCTGGCGTAAATTCATACCCAAAGCAATCTACCAAAGCCGCATTGAATGGCAGTCTAGGGTGATTTGGATGCGTAAGTTTAGACACGATTTGACCGCCGTGTGACATGGACGCACAAGTCAGTAGCGCCGTAACGGCGAAGGCTATAATATGTCTACTCAGGGCCATTTTTTGGTCTCGTTTGTTGAGAACCTAAGTACTTTACCCGTCAAAACAAGATTTGTAATCAATCAACCCACTTTTGGGCGGATTGTGTTGCATCCCCGTTTGCGTGCCATTTGGTATGATTCAGCATGGATGAGGAATGTACAAAGTGTTGAACCCTCCCTTTTTTCGTGTCGATTTATTGGAAATTCCAATTTCTCCTGACGCTATGGAATGATTGCGGCAAAAAAACACTGGCGGCAATTTCTTGTAGTGATACAAAAGGCGAAATAGCATTTGCCAGCCAAGGAACCATAGCATGGCCAAAATTACATATATCGAACACAACGGGACGAAACACGAAGTTGACGTGGCTAATGGTCTGACCGTTATGGAAGGCGCACGTGATAATAACATCCCTGGTATCGAAGCGGATTGTGGCGGAGCATGTGCGTGTTCGACGTGCCATGTGTATGTGGATGCGGATTGGGTAGAAAAACTTCCAGGCAAAGACGCGATGGAAGAGGATATGCTCGATTTCGCATGGGAGCCGGACGCAGATAGATCCCGTTTGACATGTCAATTGAAGGTGTCTGATGCGCTCGACGGTTTGGTTGTTCAGATGCCAGAAAAACAGATTTGATTCGACGCTTTTTATTATGGGTGACGGCCGCTCTTTTGAGCGGCCTTCCTGTATTTGGTGACAGCTCAATAGAAACCCGAGGTAACTGGTCCGCCACGCTTGACCGACCAGTGGAACGTTATGGGCATGGCATCATGGGCGATATTTCAGAATGGGAACGGCTGTGTCTTTCCAATTTAGTTGAGCGGGCCTGCGTAATTCTTTCAGAAGACTCTGTTTTTGAAGACATGGGCGCGCGTCTTTTTGACATCGACAAAGATGGTGAGCCCGAAGCCATAGTTGTTGAAAGTAAACTAGGTCTTGGCGCTGCGCTGGTTGTTTATGATCTAGAAAACGCTGCACTGCACCGAACGGCAAACCCGAACATCGGTACGCAAAACCGCTGGTTAGCCCCAATCGGCGTTGCCGATTTTAACGGGGATGGCGACATGGATGTCGCCTATGTTGATCGCCCGCACCTTGCAAAAACGCTTCGCGTGTGGACCTATCGCGATGGAATCCTCACGGAAATTGCGTCCGTTAATGGTGTTACAAACCATTCCATCGGTGAACCTTTCATCACCTCTAGCATTCGAACTTGTAACGGTCGACCTGAGATGATCCTCAACGATGCTGGCCGTAAAAATGTTGTTTCAGTGTTCTTCGTTGGCGACAAACTTACGACCAAAACACTAGGCGCTTACAAAACACCGCAATCGGTTTTGAAACCGCCCAAATGCTAGGCCTTTCGGTTCCACTTGAATTGGCTGATTGCGACGCCGATTAGGATCAAGCCCAAGGCCCAAATAAACTGTGCCGGTAAGGTTTCTCCTAACAACACCACCCCAAAAACAACTGCCCATAATGGAACTTGATAATTCACGAGGCTAAGGAAACTTGGCCCTGCGGAATTGATCACCGTTACCAACATTATCGTGGCCAATGCTGTGGTGAACAGGCCTAGAAATGCCACACCTAATATTGCAGTCATTGATGCTGCCGCAGGTATCCCTTCCACCATTATGGCGATGGGCAGCATGATCGCCGACGCCAGCACCAATCCAGCTGATGCAAATCCCATCGTGGATACAGGCGGGCACAAACGTGTGATGATGGAACCGATGGCATAACAACAGGCAGCGCCAACACAAGCGAGCCGCGCAATTGGTTCCCAATCCCGGCCCGATAGCTGGAACGCATCTAGCCCAATCAACACAATAGTTCCCACAAACCCAATGGCAAACCCGATCACTTTGCGCATTCCCATGCGGTCTCCCGCCACCAAAAAGTGTGCCATTGGCAAGACCAGCAACGGCACAACGGCCATCGTGATCCCAGCAAATCCGCTTGTTACATAAACCTGCCCCCAGGCCAGCAGAGTAAACGGAACCGCATTCGTGAAAATGGCCATCCCCAAGGCATGTACCCATATTCGCTTACCATCCGGCGCATTCCAGTTAGGCAGCCTTCGCCCGAGCGCATAAGCCAAACACGTCAGTGTTATCGCGCCAATGCAAATTCGAAACGCCGCGACCCACAAGGGGGGATACCCTGTAAGTGCGAATTTTGACCCCATAAAGCTGGCGCCCCATACGACGCCAAGAGTCACAAGCAAAAGCCAGTTTTTAAAACCAGGGGTGGGCAGGGTCGTCATTCGGATTTCCAGTATTTGTATCCGCTACCCATATCCTGCCAGTGCGACCACTGCACCTGAATTTCACATGCAAAATGCATTGAATCGATCTGAACTTTCAGACACGTTATACCGAACCCATCGGAGGCAGCCGCGTGACCAAATCCCCCCCTCGAGTAAACCGCTTTGCTGATCTGCAATTTAGCCCCCGTTTTGAATATGGCGACCAAGCGTCCGCCGTTCAAATCTGTGGTCCTGATGATATGTCTGATCTCGGTGCCGGGTTTGGTCGCCTGACGAACGCACGGTTTCCTTGGGCGATCAAGTACGACGAAATTATCATCGTGCTAGAAGGGGAAGTAACCATTTACACGGATGGTAAGGAGTTAGTTGCGCGAAAACACGATAGTATTTGGTTGCCCAAAGGAACCGAGCTGGAATACGCTGCCAAAGATGCGCTTATCGCCTTTGCCATCCATCCCGCGAACTGGGCCGAGTGATGCGATTTCCCGTCAATGATCAAACCAATGGCTGGGCAAATGCCTTACCACCACGCATTGCGAGCCCCGCTGTAACACAAGATTTACGCGCGGATTGGTTGGTGATTGGCGCGGGATATGCTGGCATCGCTGCGGCCAGACGGTTGGCGCAAAACGAACCGAACGCGAAGATCGTGCTAGTTGATGCCTGCGCGGTGGGCGACGGAGCATCAGCTAGAAATTCTGGGTTTGTCATTGATTTGCCACATAATGTGGGGGCCGACTTACACGATGCAGACGCACAAAACCGTGCTTTACGGCTCGCGCGTGCGGCAACACATGCGCTAGATACGCTTGTAAATACGCATAAAATTGAATGCCAATGGTCGAAGCAAGGTCAATTTCTGGCCGCACGTTCCATGCAAGGAGAACGGGTTTTGGACGGCTTTATCCAAGGTTTGGATGCGCTAAATGAGCCTTATACCGACATGCCCGCAGATGATGTGGCGCAGCGAATTGGATCGAGTTATTACCGACGTGCGATCCACACACCCGGCACGGTTCTGATGCAACCAGCTGCCCTTGTGCGCGGGCTTGCGAACGCCTTGCCAGACAATGTCGAATTGTATGAAAACAGCCCCGTTACGGGTATCGAATACGGCGATATCGTGGCGGCACAAACCAAAGGCGGCACCATTCGTGCTGATGGTGTGGTCCTTGCGGTGAATGGTTTTGCACCCGATTTCGGGCACTATAAAAATAAACTCTTCTTCATTCATGCCTTTGCGAGCATGACACGCCAATTAAACGATGTGGAACATGCAAGCCTCGGAGCGCCAGACGATTGGGGGCTTGTCCCTGCAATGGCGTTTGGTGGCCCGACACTTCGCTATACAATGGATCGCCGCCTAACAATGCGCAGCTTTTGGGCGCATTCTCATTCAGGCCAAGTCACGCAAGTATCCTATGATAAAGCCCGCAAATTACAGGCCAAACAAATCAAGGATCGTTTCCCGAATTTGCCCCCCAACCTGATCACAGATACTTGGATGGGGCTCATCACCCTCAGTCAAAATTTTGCCCCAGGCTTTGGCCAGCACAGCGCGAATGTATTCACTGCGGTGTGTCAAAACGGGGTAGGGGTCACCAAGGGGACAATTTCTGGTTTGCTCGCTGCGGATCTTGCAACGGGGCGCGATAACCCCTTGATGGCGGATATGCTGGGTCTTGGACAGCCGGCGCGGCTACCCCCACGTCCGTTCCTTGATCTTGGCGTGCGTGCAAAGATCAAGCTGTGGGAACATCAGCAACGGTTTGAAGCGTAAAAGAGCGGCCCCATAAGCGCCGCCCTTATTTTATCCTCGCATTTTGTGATGCAGTAGAATGGGAACAATCAAATCCTCTTCGTCAGGCAAATGTCGCCCTAGATAGGATTTAATATCCTCCACAGATTTCAAAACCTTACCGGCTTCATCCTTCACTTGATCTGGAGCAACCGTGGTAAGTTGAATCGCACGATTTGCATGTTTTGTTAGACGGTCTAGCCCAGCATCCAGCACTTCGTGATCTGCTTCTAACATCTGCAATCCACTTTCAAATCGTGAATCAGCTTTGTTCAACTCGGGAAAATACGACCGATCTTCCCATGTGTGATGGCCATGCAAATTGGCGACCAATTGATTGCCAAAATAGCCAAGCCGCCCAGCATAATCCTGCACATCGCTGTCACGATCCAAATAGGCTTGCGTGTCCTTTTCCACAATATCGGCCAAGCGGCCAAACATAACATGTGCCCCCAACCAATTTTGGATAGAAGCGGCGAAATTCGGATGATCCGGCCAAGCATCGCGCGGATAATCACGAAGCAGCGTCTGCATCTCAACGGGCAGACCCTGACGGGTTTCTAGATTTTCAAGCATGTCGGACATGTAGGAATGGCCCCTTCTTAAACAACCCCAGCAAACGCATGGCGGCTATGTCAGCGCGCAAACATCGCTAGCAACGCGCGGCTTTGGCTGAGCCCGATCCCGCACAAAATCAGCAACATGCCAATCACCATCGTTCCCGAAATTTGTTCTCCGAGGATCAACATCCCAAAGATCACCGACCACACGGGCACCATATAACTTGTCAGGCTCATGAACACGGAACCTGCGGATTTGATGATGTTCACGCGCAAAATTGCCCCAACCGCCGTCGGGATAAGGGCTGCGTAAATCAACGCGTAACCCGGGGTGTTCATCAAGCTTGCTGGCGCACCTTCCGCCCAAAAGGCAATCGGTACCAAGATCAAGGTTCCAACCCATAACGTCGCCGCTGCAAAGGCCAGCGGCGGCATCTTGGGGCTGCGCCGTGTAATGATCGAGCCAATCGCGTAGAGGCACCCACAGCCAATACACGCCAGCCGCCCCCACAGCTCCAAATCTGCACCACTGGCTGAAAACGCCTTTGGGCCAACTAACACCACAAGCCCGATAAACCCGACGACGAACCCGGCAATACGCCGTGGTCCAATGCCCTCATCGCGTGAAAAAACATAGGCCAACGGCAGGATCATCAGGGGTATCGCCCCCATCGCAATCCCGGCAAAGGCCGAAGACACATGCTGCTGCCCCCATGCGAGCAACGCCAATGCGCCAGCGACCGAAATCACCCCAAACGACAGAATAAACTGCCAAGACCGTGCGCCTGAAATACGGTGCATCCCTTGCCCGAGCAGTGCCCCCAGCACGCTCACAGCAATCGCCGCCATTCCTACACGGCCCGATGCAACCCACCAAGGGCCAAACCCATCCAGCGCGACCTTCGTGGACAAAAACGCACCCCCCCAAATCACGCCTAGCGCGATAATTGAAAGCCAGTTCTTAAGTCCGGGATTGTCAGGGGAAGCAGTCATAGGTCTGCAATAAACAAAAAGGGCACCGCCCGCGATGCCCTTTTCAATATTCGTAAGGTAAGAACCTTAGTTCTTGGCTTTATCAACCATTTTACCAGCAGAAATCCATGGCATCATGTCGCGCAATTTGCCGCCAACAACTTCGATTTGGTGCTCGTCGTTAGAGCGACGGGATGCTTTGATTGTTGGTTGGCCAACAGCATTTTCCAGCATGAAATCACGCACGAATTTACCAGACTGAATGTCGTTCAACACGGCTTTCATACGGGCCTTAGTTTCGTCGTATGGCAGAATGCGCGGGCCAGAAACGTACTGACCGAATTCAGCAGTGTTCGAGATGGAATAATCCATGTTTGCGATGCCGCCTTCATAGATCAGATCAACGATCAGCTTTGTTTCGTGCAAGCACTCGAAATACGCCATTTCTGGTTCGTAACCTGCTTCAACCAATGTCTCAAAGCCCATGCGGATCAATTCAACGATACCGCCACACAGAACTGCTTGCTCGCCGAACAAATCGGTTTCGCACTCTTCGCGGAAGTCTGTTTCGATGATGCCTGAACGGCCGCCACCAATTGCAGAACAATAGGACAAGCCGATTTCCAGCGCGCGGCCAGATGCGTTTTTGTCCACAGCAACAAGGCAAGGAACGCCGCCGCCTTTGGTGTATTCGCCACGTACCGTGTGACCCGGGCCTTTTGGCGCCATCATGATCACGTCGATGCCTTCTTTTGGTTCGATCAAACCAAAGTGCACGTTCAAACCGTGGGCAAATGCGATCGCAGCACCTTCACGAATGTTGTCGCGCACGTATTTTTTGTATGTTTCAGCCTGCAACTCGTCGGGCATTGTGAACATGATCAGATCAGCCCAAGCAGCCGCTTCTGCGATTTCCATCGTTTTCAGGCCTTCGCCTTCAGCTTTAGCAATGGATGCAGAGCCTTCACGCAACGCCACAACAACGTTCTTCGCGCCACTGTCGCGCAAGTTCAGCGCATGTGCGTGACCTTGGGAACCATAGCCCAAAATTGCAACTTTCATGTCTTTGATTAGGTTAACGTCGCAATCGCGATCATAATATACACGCATGTTATTTTCCTCTGAGTGTGAATTCTGAGGGCAGAATAGGGAATTTCACACGAAACGCAGGGCTATTCGCGCAGGATAAACACACAAATTGATAATTGTTATTCGCCTAAATAGCGTATATCGAATAATTCATGCAAAACGTAGATGATATCGACAGACGGCTCTTGCGCCTGATGCAGCACGATCCAACCGCCAGTACCGCTGACCTCGCCACACAAGCGGGTCTGACCAAGGCATCCTGTTGGCGCCGTATCGAACGTTTGGAAACAAATGGGATCATCACGGGCCGCACGATTCAGATCGACCCAAAGGCTTTGGGATACGAGGTCGAAGTGTCGCTGCGCATTACCCTTGATAAAACCCAATCCAACGCATTCGACGTCTTCATCGCAGAGGCCCGCAAAATCCCCGAGGTTAACGAAATCCAAACCTTCTTGGGTCGCGTCGACGTGCGCCTCAACGTTCTGGCCCGCGATATGGCCCACTACCAAGACATATACCGCACCCGCATCCTCGCGCTCCCCCACATCAACGATATCGAATCCCTCATGCTAATCGCGAACCTCAAAAACGCGGAAAGCCTGCCATTATGAGGCAAAAACAATGATTGATTTCGACGATACCGACCGCGCTATTCTGCGCACCCTAAACAAAGACGGCTCCCTAAACGCTGCCGCCGTTGCCAAACGTGTCGGCCTATCCCAACCCGCCTGCTGGCGTCGCATCCGCAAACTCGAGGACGCCCGCGTCATTACAGGACACGCCGTTCAACTCAACAAAGAGGCCCTCGGTTTTGGCGTAACGGTCTTTCTCGGCGTCAAACTCGCCACCAAAGGCCGCGTCAGCCTTGAGGCCTTTGAACGCGCCGTCATCGCCATCCCCGAAGTCCAAGTCGTGCAACACGTCCTCGGCCTTTACGATTACCGCCTCAAAGTCATCGCGCGCGACATCGCCGACTTTGAGCGCGTCCTACGCCGCCGCGTCATGACACTACCAGGCGTCGGAAACGTAGAAGCAAACGTCCTGCTGTCCGAAGAAACCCGCCCCATTCGCGTGTGACGCTGGCAGATTTAAAGTTTCTTCCGAACAAAATACACATGGGGCAGCGAAACCGTATCGCTCCAGACCAATTCATGCCCCTGTTCCGCACAAAAATGCGGCACATCAATCACCGCCGCTGGATCATCTGCAACCATGCGCAGCACTTGCCCAGCATCCAACGCCTTCAGCCGTTTACGGGCCTTTAACACGGGCAGCGGGCACAGCAGTCCAGTCGCATCGAGTTCATCATCAAAATCCATCCCCGCCATCTACGTCGCTTTGTTGCCAAAGTCCACGAAAGCGTGAACATTCGCTTGATGACGCCGCCACATCCATAGGCTAAGCCTGCATCATGTTTGGAATTGATGTAATCGACGCGGCCCTGTTGCCGTCTTTGCTGGTGGCCCTGCTTGCAGGTATCATTTCATTCCTTAGCCCATGCGTTTTGCCGATTGTCCCGCCCTATCTGGCCTATATGGGCGGCATTTCTATGAACGATATGACCGATAGTAAACATTCCAACCGTCCCGCCATCATCGCCTCCATCTTCTTTGCGATGGGCCTATCCACCGTATTCATTTTCCTAGGCTTCACAACATCACTGCTTGGCCAAATGTTCCTGCAAAATCAACGGGTTTTTGGTATTGTTGCGGGCCTTGTGATCATCCTCTTCGGCCTACATTTCATCGGTCTGATCCGCATCCCGTTCCTCTACCGCGAAGCCCGCATTGATGCGGGTGATCAAGGCGGCAGCGCATTCGGCGCCTACGTTCTTGGCCTCGCTTTTGCGTTCGGCTGGACCCCGTGCATCGGGCCAATCCTTGGCGCAATCTTATCCGTCGCAGCCCAAGAGGGCTCAGTTGCACGGGGCACAATCCTGATGGCTGCTTACGCCCTTGGCCTCGGCCTGCCATTCATTATCGCCGCGATCTTCATCAACCGTGCCGTGGGCGTGATGAACCGCTTTAAACGCCACATGGGATTGGTCGAAAAAATAATGGGCGCTCTGCTCATTCTTGTAGGCCTTGCGCTAATATTTGATCTTTTCTCGCGCTTTTCTTACTGGCTGCTAGAAGTCTTCCCAGCACTGGCATTTGTCGGATAACCCCCGCTTTTTCCTGCCTTACTTTTGCTGAAATTCACGCATATACTGTGCCTGAGTTAGCAGTATCAGGTTCGTGAATATGCCCAAAGAGGCACGAAAAACCGTTCAAAATCGCCAAATGTTTTACATTCCTGGCTATGATCCTGTGCCCCCGCGCCGGTACCGAGAGCTGTACCGCAAAGAAGGCGCAGAACAAGCGGCGATCTCTGATTATTCGCTTGAAATGCGACCAAAGGCCAAAGACGCAAAGAACTTTGGCTGGGGCGTCACAGCCGAAATCGACGGCACCAAAACACACACACAAGCCGAGATTTTATTCTGGGCTGATATAGTTCAAACCTCAATGAACCAAAACATCGTTGGCACCTATTTGTTGATGGTGCGCACGGCGTGGGAATACATCGGATCAGGCGCGTTATTTGGCCTCATGAAGCTTCGTATCGGTCCAGTTCTGGCTGCACTCTATCCTGTCGCAATGTTACTTTTACAACTTTTTGTCGCGCTATTATTGGGGTTGTCGTCATTTTACTTGGCCAAAATCTACATTCACTGGGCAGTCGGTTTTGCAGGGAGCGTTGCGGTATTTTACATCATCCTATGGTGGTTCAAACGCAAAGATGCCCAGTTGTTTGCCTATTACCTTATGCACGACTACGGCTTTTCCGCGAAATATAAGGGTCAAAATCCGCCCGAATTAGAAGAGCGCATGGCGATTTTCAATGACCGCATCGCCGATGCCTTGCAATCGGATGTGGATGAAGTCCTGATCGTCGGGCACTCCTCTGGTGCGCATCTGGCGGTGTCCATCCTTGCCGATCTTATCAGGCAGGGTAGGGTCCGCGAAAACGGCCCGCGTCTGTCTCTTTTAACCTTAGGCCACGTCATCCCAATGGTCAGTTTTCTGCGCAAAGCGGACCGTCTGCGCGCGGACCTTAACTTTCTCTGCCAACAAGACGGGCTCGCTTGGGTCGATGTGTCTGCACCAGGGGACGGCGCCACATTCGCGCTATGTGATCCTGCCGCAGTGACAGGTGTTGCTCCAGAAAACGGCCACAAGCACCCGCTGATCCTATCCGCTGCTTTCTCGCAAACATTGTCCCAAGCAAAGCTAAAAGAGCTTGGCCGCCGCTTCTTTCGCCTCCACTTTCAATACCTCTGCGCCTTCGATCGTCCGGGTGATTACGACTATTTTAAAGTAACCGCAGGCCCCTTGTTGCTCGCGGATCGTTTTTCCCATCGCAACCATTCCCCGTCTCGCATCACGCGCGCGGTGAACCCAAACACAAGCATGCTCTTATGAGCGATATCATCCCACCAAAACCAGCGTCGCGCCCCGATAAGGTCTCTTTTTGGCAGCATGTGCAGCTGTTTCGCAAAGACCTTTTCGCCAGCCAACCAGAGCGGCTGTACAAAGCATGGATGGCGGAATTCAAACTGCCATTTTTTCGCAGCTATTTTGTCAACCAACCCGAGTTGGTGAAGAAAATTCTGAACGAAGATCCTGATAACTTCCCTAAATCCGATATCATTCGTGGCGCGCTTCATTCCTTGCTCGGTGAGAGCGTTTTTGTGACCAACGGTGAGAAATGGAAACAGCAACGTCGCATTATTGACCCTGCTTTTGAAGGCGGCCGTTTGCGCGATGTTTTTCCCTCGATGCTTGAGGCAGGGCACGCCGCTGTCCAAAGCATGATGCCGCTTGCCAACGGGCAACCCCTTGAAATTGAAGAACAATCCTCAAAACTTGCGGCGGATGTCATTTTCCGTACGTTATTTTCCATTCCGATCACCGATGACGATGCAAAAGGTGTGTTTGAAAATTTTCGCGATTATCAACGCACGCAACCTTTAATGAATTTGGCCAGCTTTTTCAAACTGCCAGATTGGATGCATCTTTTTCAGCGCGCTAGCACCAAGAAAACCAGCGCCAAAATCCGCGCTTTGCTGAAAAAACTTACCGATGATCGCGCGCTGAAATTGATGCGGGCACGGCCCCCGATGATCTTGCGACTAAAATCATGACTACCGCCGACCCGATTACGGGGCAGAAATTTTCTGGCGATGAAATGGTTGATCAGGTCGCGATTTTCTTCCTTGCTGGGCACGAAACATCTGCCTCTGCGCTGGCATGGGCGCTCTATCTCCTCTCGCTTGATCAATCCGCCCAAGCCCGCGTCGCATCCGAAGCAAAGGCCGCCAGTGCCGAGGGCGATTTCACTTTCAAAAATCTGTCCAAAATGCCGTTCACGCGCAATGTTTTCAAAGAAACCCTGCGCCTGTACCCGCCCGTCCCGATGATGGTGCGCGAAAATCTACGCGAGGAGATTTTTCGCGAACGCCGCATCAAAGTGGGCAGCCAAATTGTACTATCACCGTGGCATTTGGGGCGTCATCAACGGTTTTGGGACAAGCCAGATGTCTTCGATCCAGATCGTTGGGATCGCCCCGAAAACAAGAAACCCGCGCGCGAGGCTTTCATCCCATTTTCTACAGGTCCACGGGTCTGCACAGGTGCGGGTTTTGCCATGGTGGAGGGTGTTCTATTGCTCGCAATGTTGGTGAAATCGTTTGATTTCAAAACGGTAGATGGCGAAATCCCAATTCCTGCGGCACATCTAACTGTGCGCGCGCGCGATGGTATTTTTCTGTCTGTTACGCCGCGTGGCCATGCGCACGGTACCAGCGAAACACAAATAACCTGATCGCAGACGCCAGTCCGCACTCTACACCACGCTCAGAATCAATCTGTGCGGCCAGCGCGTTTAACGCGATACCATCTTGTGCTGCAATTTCACGAAATCCATCCCAAAAATCCTGTTCCAACGAAACGCTGGTCCGATGGCCGTTCAGGGTCAAAGAATGTTTCGCTGGGCGATCATACGCCATTACGCCGCCAGCATTTGTGCGCGGTGAAACGCCACCGTTGCGCGCGCCGTTGGACCATAGCTCATGGGATGTGCTTCCAGATTTGGCAGCAATTCAAACACCAATCGACGATCGTCTTCGCTCAATGACATAAGCGAACCAGGGCAGGGGAAAAAGCTCTCGGACGGGATGCCGTCAACGAACACAATCTGATGTTCATCAAACATTATATGAATATATTTCACCTCATTTGCATCGGTATCAAGCAAGATTGACTCACCGTTCACCAGCGCTTTAGCGGGGGCCAAAACGCTATCCAGACCAAACAACCGTTGCGCATCCTCTGTTTCTAACAACATCTGATGCTGTTGCGACACCCAGATATCTTGCGCTGGCATGTAAGGGCCAAATGTGCCCTTATTAATCCGAACGGGCTGCGCTTGGGGCGCCATTTGCATCTTTGGGCGGGTAACTTCACGCGACCCGATCCAGCGAATGGGCTGCAGTCCATTGTCCACCGTGTGTACCAGATCTCCGATTTTTAGGTGCTCAACGGGAATGTCACCGAACGCGCTCAGGATGTTGCACCCTTGCGTAAAACACACCATTCCGGTTGTGCTAATACATTGTTCTTCATTGCTAATTCGTACGTCTAGCACGGCCTCGCCACGCACCATCTCGCCTTGCAATATCACGATTCGAGTGGCGTTGGATTTACCTTCCACCGGGGTCAACTGGGCAAAGCGCACTTCGCGTTGGCGTTTGGTTCCTGGATTGATAATCCCGCTCCAAACTGCGCCATCCTTGGGGCCCTCTAACACATAATCGCACCCGTTAATCTGGCACAAAGCCCGATCCGCGACCGCGTTAAACAGGGTATCATTCGCAATTGCCAGCTCTGCTGCGCCTTCGCGCACTGCTGTACATTCACCGTCGGCATTTGGATCGCCGAACGTCTCAAAAAACGTGATATCCACGTTGCACCACCAATGTTATTGGGAAACCGCCCAAAGCCTCGTCGCTTTGTCGATAACCCTGCCTCATAGCTGCCCAGCTTTGTGCTGGATCATTCTATCTTTTAGAATGCGTCATGGACGCGAACGGATCAATTCTCCTTGTTTTTCAGGTGGTTCGTTTTGCCCACTCTGAGTCTTTCTCGTCACATTTTTCCCCGTTTTACGCCAAATAACCCACGTTTGCTGAGGGATTGAACTTCGCGAACCTTCAGGCTTAACCGCGCTGAGGGGCCATATTCCATCGGATCAACGGCCAGTTCGGGGAAAATATCAAACAATTCGTCACGTGCTTCATCCTCGATCGTTTCGAGCGCATGTTGCCCGGGATGAAAGCTCTCGGTCGGGGTGCCATTGGCAAAAACCACCTCGTGTTTATCAAACAAAATGTGCACGTATTCTGTTTCACGCAGCCCATAATCAACAGTCACGGACAAGTCATTCAACAGTCCTTTTGCAGGAACCAGAACCTCGGTTTCACCGTAATCCAACTGCGTCCGTTCAGATTTCACCAACATACGGTGCTGCGGTGAAACCCACATGTCACGTTCGGGCAATCCATCGCCAAACGCATCTTTGCGAATACGAATGGGCCGCAGTTCAGGAAAGGCTTGCAATCGTGCGCCCGTCATCCGTTTGCGCCCAATCCAACGAATGGCTTGCAGGCCATTATCCGCCGTGATCACCAGATCGCCCACTTGCAAATTTTCTACGGCAACTTGTCCACGTGGTGTTGTGATCATAGCGCCCGGCGTAAAACAGATAATAGATGGGATGGTATTATAAGGGACATTTGAATCGCCGTCGCTCAGGCTAATATTGCGTAACCGCATCCCAGTGTCGAATGTAGGCCCTGATAGTTGAACAATGCGGTTTACCGCATCATCAACGCCGTCATTTGCAGCGGTTAAATAAGCAAAGGTAACTGTTTGATTGTTAAAAGGGCCGCCTCGAATTACGGCTGTGTAAATCTCGACATTTGTACCTGTGCTAGAATAGTCAGGGTAAGCGGAGGATTCAAAATCAACGCCATCAATAGAGAACTGCGCGCCAGAATCCTCAGAATCGGGCTGCAGAAAGCCGTCATTGTCCTCAACAACAGCCGTTCCGCTATCGCCGAGAGTCAATCTGCTACTGTTCAGTGGATCCCCACTGATCTCAAAAAAGGTAAACTGTGCCAAGTTACCTGCCCGATATCCTAGGGGCAGATAAACCTCACCTTATGTCTGGTGAATATCCTGCTGCCCGCCTCTTATGCTCTTATACCCCTCTTTGTGGGTCTGAGCTTTTGATACACCATAGGTAGCGGGTTCTTTCGAATCAAGTCTAACAGTGCGGGGTAAGGCGTTTTTTGCGATTTTGATCTCTTATTTTTTGGACTTTTTGCAACACTTGTTGCGACAATACAACCACAGGGAGAGCATTCGTGCTTTGCCTAAAAATACCGGGTTCTTTTTTGCCCACATCAATAGAGTCCGGTTCGGGATCAAGAATGCCAGATGCGGTTAGCGACTGTTTCAAATCGCGCGTTCATACGTTCCAACAGATCATCGAGTCCTCGATTGTTTACCCGATATGAATCGTCCATTTGGTTTGGCGGGTCGCGTAACACTGGAAATCCAATTTTTTCGGATCGCCGCTGCGCTGCAATGGCTTTTTTGTGTAAATTGACATCCAACTCTTTTGCCAAGGTAACTAAAACTTCGTCAATTCGCTCAAATCCGTGCTTATCCATGTGTCCACCCTCACAATTTCTGATGTGTCGAAATTACGGCGGGAAGGAGTCCATATTGTTAATTGCTGGTCGTAAAATATACCAAACTTTACTAAAAAGCCGTCCGAGATGGCTCCCGAACGGCTCTGATTTCAAACTTTGAAACGGGTTACTTCGGGCCGATCATATCTTTTGGCTGAACCACTTCATCAAACCGTTCAGCTGTCACATAGCCCAGCTTCACTGCTTCTTCTTTCAGCGTTGTGCGGTTTTTATGGGCTGTTTTGGCCACGGTCGTGGCATTGTCATACCCGATCTCTGGCGCAAGGGCAGTCACCAGCATCAGGCTTTCCCACATCAGCTGCGAAATACGCTCCTCATCGGCCTCGATTCCAGCAACACAATTATCGGTAAATGCAACACATGAATCCCCAATTAACTGCATAGATTGCAACACGTTATACGCCATCATCGGCTTATAAACATTCAGCTCAAAATGCCCTTGCGACCCTGCAAAACCCACGGCGGCATCATTGCCCATAACATGCGCACAAACCTGCGTAATCGCCTCAACTTGCGTCGGGTTAACCTTGCCCGGCATGATGGATGAACCCGGCTCATTTTCAGGCAACATCAATTCGCCCAAACCACACCGTGGCCCAGATCCCAGCATGCGAATGTCCGACGCAATCTTGTACAAAGACGCGGCAACTGTTTTCAACGCTCCAGACATTTCAACCAACGCATCATGCCCAGCCAATGCCTCGAACTTGTTGGGTGCTGTAATAAACGGCAGGCCCGTAATCTCGGCCATGTTCGCCGCAACCATTTCACCCCAACCGATTGGCGTGTTTAGGCCCGTGCCAACAGCCGTGCCGCCTTGCGCCAGCGGATAAATATTGATCAACGCATGCTCCACGCGCTTGATCCCTTGCTCTACCTGAAAGGCATAGCCGCCAAATTCTTGGCCCAGCGTCAATGGCGTTGCATCCATCGTATGGGTGCGGCCAATCTTGATGATGTCTTTGAAATCTTCTGCCTTGGCTGCCAAAACCCCGTGTAATTTACGCAAACCTGGCAACGTCACATCCCGCGCGGTCATCGCCACCGCAATATGCATCGCTGTCGGGAATGTATCGTTGGACGATTGGCCCATATTACAGTGATCGTTAGGGTGAACGGGGGTCTTTGATCCCAATTCCCCGCCCAGCATTTCAATCGCGCGGTTTGAAACCACTTCATTGGCGTTCATGTTGGATTGCGTGCCAGATCCTGTCTGCCAAACCACCAGCGGGAAATGATCATCCAGCTTGCCCGTCACAACCTCATTGGCCGCTGCAATCATCGTATCCGCAATCTCTGCTGGCAGTTTGCCCAAGCTTTTGTTGGCTTGCGCACAGGCCTGTTTAATCACGCCAAGCGCACGCACAATCGCCACTGGCTGCTTTTCCCAGCCGATCGGGAAATTGATCAGACTGCGCTGCGTTTGCGCCCCCCAATATTTATCGCAAGCAACTTCCAAAGGTCCAAAACTGTCGGTTTCTGTGCGGGTATCAGCCATGTTCTTGCTCCAAAAAAGTGTCCCGCTCCGTATATCGCTGCCCCCAAGGCTTGCCAACGCCCAAAAGCCAACGCAAAGTTGTGAAATGACAAAATATTATGATCTTGGCGACTATTCACGCCCCGTTTCTACAACCTCAGCTGACGCACAAATCTGGTTTGATCGCGGGCTAAACTGGTCCTACGGCTACAACCATGCCGAAGCGATTGAATGTTATGAAAACGCACTTCTGGCCGATCCAAATTGCGTCATGGCTCATTGGGGCATCTGTTACGCCATTGGCCCAAACTACAACTATACTTGGGCCGATTACCCGTTTCGTGATAAGAAACGCGCGGTGAAAACATTCGCCAAACACCACGCACAGGCCGTTGAAAACCTCGACAATGCCACTCCAGTTGAACGGGCTTTGGTTGCCGCGCTCGCTGCGCGAAACATTGAACAGGCTGAGATTGAAGACTACCAACCCTACGTCGATGCCTACGCCGCTGCGATGCGCAAAGTATACCAAGATCACGCAACTGATCTGGATGTCGCCGCCCTTACAGCTGAAGCCCTAAATACACGCACCCCCTGGAAATTGTGGGATCTAAAGTCGGGTCAGCCTGCCAAAGGGGCTGACACGGCCGAATCCATGGCCCTGATGGAAACAGCCTTTGCCAATCAACCTGCTGCAATGCGTCATCCGGGCCTTTTGCACATGTATATTCATCTGATGGAAATGTCGCCTCATCCCGAACGCGCCTTGCGGATGGGCGACGCCCTTACTGACCTCGTACCAGATTCAGGTCACCTTAAACACATGGCCACCCATATTGATGTTCTGTGCGGTGATTACCAAAAAACAGTCACCCGCAACGCCGCCGCGTGGAAGGTTGATCAAAAGTTCCTCGCCCACAAAGGCCCAGAGATTTTTTACCTCACCTACATGTGCCACAACCTGCATTTTCAATTGTACGGCGCAATGTTCCTCGGCCAGTTTGAACCCGCAATGGAAGCCGCGCAATTCCTAGAGGATACGCTAACTCCAGAGGTCGTTGAACCCGCCGCCGATTGGCTTGAAAGCTACTACTCCATGCGCCTTCACGCCTTCATTCGATTTGGCCGTTGGGATGATATCATGGCTTACGAGGCCCCTGATAATGCAGAACTTTTCGCTTTCACCCACGCAGTTGCACAATATGCCAAAACCGTAGCCTGTGCGGCCAGTGGCGATATCGACGGCGCCCTAAAACACCGCGCTGCATTCTATCCGTTACGCGACGCAGTCCCTGAAACGCGCATGCTGTTTAACAACAAATGCTCCGATATCCTCGCCATCGCGACTCAAATGCTCGAAGGCGAATTGGCCTACCGCCAAGGTGATTTCGACGTCGCATTTGATCACTTGCGCCAATCCGCGAACCTTGATGATAACCTTCCATACGAGGAACCTTGGGGCTGGATGCAACCCACCCGTCATGCCCTTGGCGCGCTGCTGTTGGAACAAGGCCATATCGCAGAGGCAGAAGCCGTTTACCGCGCAGATCTTGGCCTTGACGGGAAATTGTCACGGGCCTGTCAAAACCCTGATAACGTCTGGTCGTTGCACGGATTGCACGAATGTTTGGTAAAAACAGGGCAGGGCGCAGAGGCCCGTTTGATCAAACAACGCCTCGATCTTGCAAACGCCCACGCAGATGCCCCGATCACGGCATCCTGCGCCTGTCGGTTGACGCATTAGGTTTTGCGAAACGCATCCAGTGAAACGATTTCTGCGTCTTTCTTTGGCGCATCATCATCGCCGTCCAAAGCATCATCCGCAATCTCGACCATCGGGCTTTCGGGGATGGTTTCGATTTCGGCCTCCTGATCGTCTTGCGCATCAAATTGCAACCCGAACTCCACCGACGGATCGACAAAGGCTTTGATCGCACCAAACGGGATCACCAACGGCTCGGGTTGATCACCAAAATTCAACGTGATCGAAAATCTGTCTTCAAGCACCACCAAATCTTCGAACCAATGCTGGATAACCACGCTCATTTCTTCGGGATAGCGTTCAACCAACCACGGCGCGATGTCCACGCCAGGGTGATTTGTGTCAAACGTAACAAAGAAATGATGTTCACCAGGCAGAACGCCAGCCTTACCAATGTCGCGCAAAAGATCCCGCATCAATCCGCGCATCGCGTTTTGCATCAACTGGCCGTAGGGAATTGAATCTGTCATTGTCTGCCCGAGTTTAAAATCATGTTACCGATTACAATAGGCTTATTAACCCACTTGAAAAGCGCAAGTTACATGCTGTGTCGGAAACAATTGAGGTGTATCTAAACAGCTTCGAATCATCATGAAAATAGCCAAAAACTGCGCTGAATTTTGGCGAAAATGAGGCGGCAAACACTAAATTTCCCGATCATTGATCGGATTTAGTTACGAATTACTTCGGGCCCAGCGAAATAATCAAACGCAAAATCGGCTAAACGCGCATCTTTTAGCCATTTCGCTCCATTGATTGGTGCGCGGTTGGAAACAATGACGGTATTTTTCCACTTTTGGCCAAAAATATCACGAAAAATGGCAAAAAAGTGATTATTTTTAGACAAAATTGTCCAAATTGATTAATGTCGCCTTAAATATCTTAGCGAGTATACGGTGCCGTTTATTTTTTGGCGCATTTTTTAAAGGAGTCTAATATGGCTTCTGGCCCAGACACCACAACATCGTCCAACAGCGGCACATTTGACGGCTTGGATGCAACGATC
>Ga0233426_10000827_pt1 | contig 30875 bp, 31 predicted proteins | sample SI_118_April2016_6_FD_179875 | JGI IMG/M metagenome (GOLD analysis project Ga0233426, IMG submission 179875) | Seawater microbial communities from Saanich Inlet, British Columbia, Canada - SI_118_April2016_10_MG | ecosystem: Environmental > Aquatic > Marine > Inlet | place: Canada: British... | reverse complement strand
AAAATTTATTGGAGCTACTTTTTTAAAATGTAGCATCATGTTTAAAAGAGTGTAACTATCTTTTCCTCCAGATAAACATACCATTATTTTATCTCCATCATTAATCATTGAAAATTCTTCAATGGCTAGACCAACTTTTCGATGTAGCTTCTTTATATTATGTTTACTAGTATTCATGTCCACAAAAATAACATTTCGATAGAAACATTTGAAACGAATTTAAAAAAATATTAATTTCATTATCGTTAAGAATTTGTATACAGTAAAAGGTGATAATAACAATAGAAAGGATTACGATAAAAGAATGTGAAATTTTAGGTTTTTATAAATGGTCTTTAAAAATAAAACTAATTCGATGTAATTCAATATCATTTCCCCCGATCCAATATTGTTCGAATTAGTTTTATAACTTTATATTAATTTTTTGGACTCTGACTTATTGAAGTTCCATAGTGTCTTAAAGTATTAGAGGTGTCTATTTTAGGAGCTTTCCCTTCTTGAAATATAAGGATAACATCTGAACCCCCATATTTAAAGTACCCAATTTCTTGTCCTTTATCTACAACCGTATCCGGAGTTGCTAGCATGTGAACTGAAGAAATTTGGGACATGCCAATTGGCACGACTGCCACAATTCCCATATCACCTTGCGGCGAATTTGTAGTGTCTAGTATTAATACACCTCTAGATTGGCTAAACTGGTATGCGTTAACTCCGTTGTTTGAAGTAGCAAAAACACCATCTTGCCGAATATCGATATCAAAATTTTTCACATCATAAACAGGGTAACTTTCTTTGACAAGGCCACATACCGGTGCGTGAAATCTGTGATATGAATGTGCCTGCACTGAATAATGTACTAACGTACCGTTAGCAAATTCAGAAGCATAGCTACTTTCTTTCAAAAGTTCAATAATATTATCGAATGTGTGTGTGTGTTTTACTGTTATCTCTTTTGTATAAGAGTTTAAGTCAATTGTTGTTTTTTGTTTAAATGTACTATCTGCGGGACAAGTAATTGTTCTATTATCAGATAAATTAGCGATGGTTCTTAATCCTGGATTCAATTCCCTAATGAAGAAATCATTAAAGCATTTCCATTCATTTTTTGAGTTACCTCGAATTAATGAGTCTTCTATTTTGTATTGAGGTGTATGTTTTAAATGGAAGCTCAATAAATCTTTATTAAAAGAGTGGCTTGAGTTCATATAAGAACCCCAATTTTCGGTAAAATGCAAAAGATATTTTGAAAACCAAGAAATACTATCTTTTAAAATTCCAATTCCGGTGGGTTGATCAATTAAATAATAAAAATGACAGAGTCTGTCGTAAACTTCTTGATTTTGATTTACTCCTTTTTTATTCCAAACCTTGTTTTTTGATTGTAGTGGGGTCCAACGTTCAAATTTGTGCAAATATTTTAGGTATGCTTCACGGTCTAGTGGCCAATCTAAAGCATCAAATAACTCTTTTTCTAAATTTAAATCAGCTTTAAACTTTGCCATTATAATAGATTCCTCAATGGAATTCCAGTTTTCTTCAGTAGCATTTTTAACGAGAAAGTTAACTGCATCTTGACTCGTTTCAATTTTTGTTAGGATGGTATTCATAGCACAATGAATTTTCTTTTTTGATAATAAAAAAACAAGGGGTAGCTTTTCTATTTAATAATAACGAATCAATAATGAAACGTAAAATTAATACGGATCTTTGTAGCTATGAAAATAAAAGATGCCCTTATAAAATAGAGTGTTTTATAAGAGATAATAGGTTTTTTTTCTCAATCATCATAGCATTTCAAATATATATAATTATTTCGGTTTTAAAAAACGTTTTCACAAAAAAACTTATATTTTTTTAGATTAAATGCTATTTAGTACTGATGAAGTGCTTAAAAAATACGTTTATAAGCAGTGTGTTTTTATAGGGTTTAAAGTGTTAATTTGAGGTTTTGTAAATTTCAGGGTATGACAACAGGATTCATTTTAAACATTACTAAATTTAACTATCGACACGAAATAGCGTAAGATGTTTTTTTAATACTCCAGATGGAGTTGGATTATTTTCATCGAATACATGTGTATCTCCAAAAAGAATAAAACTATCACGAGCTCTAGAAACCGCAACATTTAACATGTTAGGTTTATTGTCTTTATCAAAAAATAATGTTCCATCATCATTTTTTGTATAAACCGAACTAAAAATAACAATATTACGCTCTGCACCCTGCAAAGCATGCACGGTTCCCAATTTGATATCACTTACTTTGAACCCTGACTCCTTCAATGATTTATGAAGTTCGTTTTTTTGACTTGTGAAGGGAGTAATAATGCCTAAAACCTCCTCTACAGAATCAACATTATAGGCCTCTTTAATCGAATTTTTATTTTTATTTAACCAGGAAATAATGGCTTTTACTTCAGTTAGATTAAAACGACTATTGTACTTTTGTTCACTTATACCATCAATATGATATGCCATCATTGATGGAAACAGTTGATCTTGTCTCGCAGTACCTTTCATAGGTTTTAAGATTCCATTATACGCCAATTCGTTGCAAAAATTAATAATTTCATCATTACACCTACGGTGCTCAAGTAATAGCAATCCTTTTTCTTTATTTCTCTCTAAAGGAGTTTCATATTCACAAGCATTTTGGGCCATTTTCATAATACTACCGCTTGAAGTTAAGAACCCTAAGTGGTCTAAATAATCGTTTTCCTTTTGCGTGGATGTAATATTTTGATTTATAAGATTTCCTTTGTCTATAGAGGAAGGAATCATCCAAATAGGTTCTATTTGTTTTAAATCACCAATAACAATTGCTTTTTTTGCTAGAGAGAATAACGGAATGCTTACCTCTGGGGTCACCTGTCCTGCTTCATCAATTATTAATAGATCTAAGAAATTATATAGTGGTAGGTATTCAAATATTGGTTTTCCTTCTTCGTTTTCTCCTTGAAACTGACTGTATACAAAATGAGTAGGAGCCATGTAAAAGGTTGCAACAAAGCAAGGTGTCAACATCGCTCGTCGTTTCCATTTTTTTTGTATAACCAATTCTCCTGTTCCTTTTTCTGTATTTTCCTCAAGCATTTCTATGGTAGCTAAAATCCAGCGAGCTTCCCAATAATGAGTTGCTAATAAAAAGGCTTTATGCCTAAGTGTTAGATCTATTTCATCGTAGAAATAACGATGAGAATAATCTTTGTTATCCATTTTATGATTCTCAAAGTTCCACAACTCTTCCTCAGATACTGAGGGAACCCCTTTAATGTTGTTAACCTGTTTCCATTCAATTAATCTTGAAAAAGAATTTAAGATGGTATTTAAATCTGCAATCAATGATTTGATAAATTCAAGGGTAGTGTCTTTGTTCTCAAAAATATCTTGTGAGATATTAAATATTAAATGATCCGGTATTTCTTCTAAAGAGAGTACGTTATTTTGTACAAAAAAAAATGAAGTTAATGTTTCTTGAAACTCCGGTTTTAGTGACTGTGTCTTTAGAGAAAGTAAATATTTTCTCCACTGCTGAATTTTTAGAACTTGAACCGCATCTTTTTTAATATGATGTTTGGAAGATGTTAATTGTGTGTTTACTTTATCGATAGCGTTTATAAATTCTTTAGATATATGAACACCATTTATCAAATTGTTTTCAATAATCAAAATTTCCTCTTGTAAATGAACACAAGCATCTTCAAGAGATTGTGCTTCAGTTCCAAAGTATTCATAGTATTTATCAAAGAAATAATTCTCTGCTTCAGAAATATAGGCTTCATTTTCTAAATCACATAAAGTACCTTCGTACCCAAAAAGGTTTCCTTTTAAATAATTGATGTTTTTTAACGATTTATCACTCTTCGATGCCGATGGAAGGTAGGTTGCATAACCATAGAACCCTGGCACCCATCTATCGGAAAGATCATCCATTGTGCTTATTGAATTGATAAAACTATCGATTATATTAGTAACGGCTTGGTTGTTTGTAGAGCAAGCCATAATAATAGGAGCCTCATCTCCGTTTAGAGCTGAGCGTACAACCTCTGTGGCAACTAGACTTTGTAACAATGTGGTTTTACCGGTTCCTGGTGGACCATTAACAGCAGTAACACTGTTTTCTTCTGCTGTTAAATAGGATAGTAATGTTTTTCTTTGACTAATCGATAAAGGAAATTGATTAGACATTTGACCCAAATGTAAATGATTGTAGTACAAAAAACCGAAATCAGTAACTGCATTTTTTCTTTCTCTATTTGATGGATTTACTAATTTCTTTATTAATGGAAATTCTATCGTTTCATTTAATATATTTTCATAAAGAAATAAGATGCTTTTTGCCGTAGCAATTTTAGAACTTTTTGCAAAGTAGGTTACTTTAGTTCTTGTAAAGTAGTTGTCCGCTTTGTAATAGTCCAAATCACTAAAAGCTATTGATGAAAATATTTCATTAATATAATTCCAATAGACATCCCAATGAACTATTTCATCTTTTTTATCTTGAATAGGTGTTTCTAATTCTCTCGCTTTTTCTATTAAATCCATTTTAGAGAAAATAAATTCATTTCCTACATCTGCAATTGGTGCAAGGTAATTACGCACAATTAAAGGAAACATTTCTTTTGGCGGTGTCAATTGTCCTGATCTATTGACGCTCGCTTTTATCCAAAATGGGTAAATTGGAGTAGATTTAAAATTAGAAGTGTGTAATTCCATTTCAAAAGGGGCAATAATAATTTCAGTTTCAGTAACTTTATGCCAATTAGGACTGTCTTTTTTTGTAACTCCTTTAAGTCTATTCTTTATTCTTTCCTCTGTATCGATAATCTGTTTTGCGTTCTTTTCCTCTATAATACCCGTACTTAAATCACAATTTACTTGATGATGTAGGTTCTTGATTCTATTCACATCAATAGCTAAATTCTCACTATCGAATAGACTATTCCTATAATAATGTAGCCAATTTTTTATATTGTTCATAGATGTTAATAGAATGAAGGTTAGATTTTATCAGGAAAAAAGACAGCGAATATAAACTTTTCCAGAAACTAAGGGTAATAAATATTTGATAAGTTATTTACAAATTAGTGGTCTTTTGTGCATTTCTTTATTTTGTAAATTATACTTCAAGATTATTTTAAAATTTTTAAAAGATCTAACAACGAGTCAATAAAAACGTCAGGTTTCATTTTTAATAATTCCTTTTTTGTACGAAACTCCCAAGTTCATGTAATAGGAACCATCTCTAATTTTTTTACTGTTTTGAATATCGACACTTAAAACTTCAACATATAGACATAGTGTTCTGAGGAGCTATCCCAAATTTGTTACACGTACAGAGTGCCCTATTAGGATTGGGCTTCAATTAATTCAATTCCCTGACAAACAAAGGTTTTATGGGTGCAATTTGTTTTATAATGCGTTGCGATTTCAATAAAAAACAAACCTATTACTTCTTTAAAAGAATTGATTGGTAAAGCTTTTGATACCAAATTACGAATACCAACTCTGATAAAAGAGGCCTATGTTTATAGGAATGAATTGGAAGAGTAGCGTTTTTTTAAATAAAATTCATTGAATCTGTAATCTCTTCAATTGAATTTACCAGAGTTCCAACTAAGTCAAATAGTACACCGTCAACGATCATTGTTTAGAAAATTTAAATCGTTAATATAATTTTCTATAATTCCTTTCGCATATTTACATGCAATCGCTTTTGTGAATAGTGGGAAATCGATTGGAGCATCGTCGTTTGCATTGTCAGAAATAATTCTAATTACAGAATACGGTATTTTGTATTCATAACAAACTTGGGCTACAGAGGCTCCTTCCATTTCAACACAAAGTGCATTGGGGATGGTTTCTTTTAGTTTAGCAACCTTTTTTTGGGTACTTATAAACTGGTCACCACTCAAAATGGTACCCTTTCTTATTTGTACTTTTTTTATATCGAACTTCGATAAATTTTCTTGAGATATATGTGACTCGATTGAAGCAGTGAATTTTAATACAGCATTTTCGAGTTGAGTGTTATTTTGAGTTTGGAAATATGTTTTTCCCAATAACGGTATTTCAAACTGATTGAAGAGAGGTCTTGTGTCCATATCGTGTTGATATAGGTTCGTTCCTATGATAATGTCTCCTATTCTTAAAGAATTATTTAAAGAGCCCGCTACTCCAGTAAATATTATCTCATCAATAGAATAGTCATTGATTAATTGAGTCGTTGTAACAGCTGAGGCAACTTTTCCCCATCGTGAAAAAACAATAATCACTTCCTTTTTATTTAGCGTTCCTTCGTAATAGGATCGCATACCTTTTTCAGAAATCTTAACATTTTGAAGTACATTAATTAAAGATTGGACTTCTTCAAGCATTGCACTAATGATTCCTATAGCCATGTTTTCTCTTTTAGTTTGTAGTGTTGAATACTTCTTCTACAATCAAACCATCTTTCATTTCTAGCGTACGATCTGCCATTTCTGAAAGTTTTTTATTATGTGTGACAATCACAAATGTCTGACCTAATTCTTTCCTAAGTTTTAAGAAAAGTTTGTGCAGGTTTTCTGCTGATTTTGAGTCTAAATTCCCACTAGGCTCGTCCGCAAAAATAACAGAAGGGGCATTGATAAGAGCCCTTGCGACAGCAACTCTTTGTTGCTCTCCACCTGACAACTCATTAGGTTTATGCATAAGTCTATCTTCTAACCCTAAATATTTCAATAGTTCGGTTGCTCTTTTTTCGGTTTCATTTTTGTTCTTTTTTGCTATAAAGGCAGGGATACAAACGTTTTCTATTGCCGTAAATTCAGGAAGAAGTTGGTGGAATTGAAAAATAAATCCAATATTTTCATTTCTAAACTTTGAAAGAACGTTATCCGACATACCTTCTAATGTTTTTCCATTAATCGTTAATGAATAATTAGCTCCCTCCGGCTTGTCTAGCGTTCCAAGTATTTGAAGCAAGGTTGTTTTTCCTGTGCCTGAAGGACCTATTATAGCAATTACTTCCCCTTTTTTTATATGCAAACTAACCCCTTTAAGGACCTTTACATTTCCATAATATTTGTGTAAGTTATTCGCTTTTATCATTTCATAGTTACTTTAAAAAACGAAATTATTAAAAAAGCATTAAAACTTGATTGAAATTTCGTTTTAAATTAAACAAAATTATGATTATTTGGATTGAGTAATTTTTCGTTTTTACAATATGAAATTCATGCGTTTTTCTGCATAAAAAGAATAACATCATTGATTTACTGTGATGATAAAATATGAGGAATTTTTCTTTAGTTTAACGAACAAAATTTGATAGCTCAATGTTATGGAAAGTGTTTATAAACTTGACTATTTAGATGCAATAGGTAGTTATAGGTGCTGATATTACAAAGAATCTAAAAATATTGTGTGTTTGTATTTAGTTTTATTAGTATTTTTGCTTTCGCAAATTTGACTTAAACACAAATAAAATGAACTTACACGAATATCAAGGTAAAGAAATATTAAATAGTTTTGGAGTTACAATTCAACGTGGAATCGTTGCTAGTACGCCAGAAGAGGCTGTAGAAGCTGCAAAAAAACTGACTGAGCAAACCGGTACAAGTTGGTATGTTGTAAAAGCGCAGGTTCATGCTGGTGGGCGTGGTAAAGGTGGTGGAGTAAAACTTGCTAAAAGCCTTGAGGAAGTGAAAAGTATTTCAGATGATATTCTAGGAATGATGTTGGTGACACCTCAAACTTCAGCAGAAGGTAAATTAGTAAATCAAGTGTTAATCGCAGAGGATGTATATTATCCTGGTGAATCTGAAACAGATGAGTTTTATGTTTCTGTTTTATTAAATAGAGCAACTGGACGTAATATGGTTATGTATTCTACTGAAGGTGGTATGGATATTGAAACTGTAGCTGAAGAAACTCCTCATTTGATTTTTACGGAAGAGATAGATCCAGCAACGGGAGTATTGCCTTTTCAAGCGCGTAAAATTGCATTTAACTTAGGCTTAAGTGGAAATGCCTTTAAAGAAATGACAAAATTCATTTCAGCGCTTTACAATGCTTATGTAGGCTCTGATTCAGCAATGTTTGAAATTAACCCAGTATTAAAAACATCAGACAATAAAATTTTAGCAGTTGATGCCAAAGTGACTTTGGATGAAAATGCATTATATCGCCATAAAGATTATCTTGAAATGAGAGATACTCGTGAAGAGAATCCTATTGAAGTAGAAGCGAAAGCTGTAGGTTTAAATTATGTTGACTTAGATGGAAATGTAGGGTGTATGGTAAATGGTGCTGGTTTGGCAATGGGTACTATGGATTTAATTAAACAAGCAGGTGGAGAGCCAGCTAACTTTTTAGATGTTGGAGGTACTGCCGATGCTGCACGTGTTGAGGCGGCTTTTGGAATTATTTTGAAAGATCCTAACGTAAAAGCTATTTTAGTTAATATTTTTGGAGGGATTGTTCGTTGTGATCGAGTGGCTCAGGGAGTTGTTGATGCGTATAAAAATATGGGGGATAGAATTAATGTACCTATTATTTGTCGTTTACAAGGTACTAATGCTAAAGAAGCAAAAGCGTTGATAGATAATAGTGGAATGGAAATTATATCCGCAACAGAGTTTCAAGAGGCTGCAGACAAAGTACAAGAAGTATTGGCTTAATATTTCTCATAAAAATTAGTCAAACCGTTTTCATTTATTTTGAAAACGGTTTTTTTATTTTAGAGAATATGATTTTATAGTTTCTAAAGACGTTTATTCATTTAAAAATTTCGTTATATCATAAATAAAGGGCAGAAAATTATGAAAATAATTGTTTTAGATGGTTTTACTTTGAACCCAGGAGATTTATCATGGAAATCGTTAGCACAAGTTGGTGATTTAAAAGTTTATGATAGAACCATTAATAGTACCAAAGAAATTATCAAAGCTATTGGTGATGCAGAAATTATTTTCACTAACAAAACCCTATTAATGAAGGAGGTCTTAGTTCATGTTCCTCATGTCAAATATATTGGGGTGTTAGCAACAGGTTATAATGTTGTAGACATTGTAACGGCAAATAAGTTAAACATTACCGTTACAAACATTCCTAGTTATGGAACAAATGCTGTGGCTCAATTTGTCATGGGACTTTTGTTAGAAATGTGTCTTCAAATTGGTAGCCATGATAGAACTGTTAAGAATGGTGATTGGGTGAATGCTATAGATTTTTGTTATTGGAATTCTCCAATGATAGAATTGGAGGGTAAAACAATTGGGCTTATCGGTTTTGGTAAAATAGGGAAGGCGACAGCAAAATTGGCAGCGGCATTTGGTATGCAAGTATTGGTATATTCAAGAACAATGTATCCAAAGTTTGAAAATGATACATTGAAATTTGTTGATTTGAATACGTTGTTATTAAATTCAGATATCATTAGTCTTCATTGTCCTTTGAATAGCGCTACTAAAATGCTAATAAATAAAGAAAGTATTCAGAAAATGAAAACAGGTGTGATGCTTATTAATTCGTCTAGAGGCGGATTGATAGATGAACAAGATTTGAAAGATGCTTTAGATATAGGAAAAGTTGCAATGGCAGCAGTTGATGTAGTTTCTATTGAGCCGATGATAAAGTCAAACCCTTTAATGAAAGCCAAGAATTGTATTATTACTCCGCATATCGCTTGGGCAACGAAAGAAGCTAGGCAACGATTGCTAGATACTGCCGTTCAAAACTTAAAATTTTACTTAAGTGGAAAATCAAGAAATGTTGTCTGCTAAATGCTTTTTTAGGTAGGGAAAGTTTTATCTAATTAATCTAACAAATGATGAATCATCGCGTACTGTATCAATAACATGGTTTTCGCGTCCTTTATTGCTCCTTTGTTAAGAAGGTCTATGGCTTTGGTAAAAGGCATTTCTAAAACTTCAATATCTTCTTCTTCTGAAATTAAACCACCCCCTTTGTCCGTTTTCATGTTGTCGGTGTATTCCGCAATGAAGTAATGAATTTGTTCTGTGACTGCACCAGGAGTCATATAGGCTTCAAAGACTTTTGAAACATTATTTATTTTATATCCAGTTTCTTCCAATATTTCCTTTTTTATGCAGGTCTCTGGATTGTCATCATCCAAAAGCCCTGCACATGTTTCAATCAACAAACCATTTTTATTGCCATTAAGATAACTGGGTAAACGGAACTGCTTTATTAAAATGATGTTTTTTGTTTGTTTATTGTACATGAAAACAGCGGCACCATTTCCACGATCATAGGATTCTCTTATTTGAGTTTGCCATGTACCATCATTTCTCAAATAATCGAATGTAATTTTATTTAATTGGTACCAGTTGTCCGATAAAACTTCGGTTCGTTTAATTTTTACACGACTATTTTCCATTCTTACTTTTGTTGAACTTAATAAGTTGTTTCGTGTACTTTAAATCACTGTCATAACAATCTTGAAATATACCGCAAGAAACTCCGGGTTTTGCTAATGATTTATTGGAGGTTGTTTTGCTTAATTTTTCGATACTAGGTGTTAAATATTTCATAGTATATGTTTGAATTATAGCACCGTAAAAATACAAAATATTATCGGTACCCTAAATAATATAAATAAGAACATTTAAAAATGAAGTTTCCGAAGAAACAATAAATTTTATGACTAGTTTTTCTATTTTTACAAAACTAAAATTTTTACCATGAAAATAGCATTATTTTCCGATATTCATGCTAATTTACCAGCCTTAGAAAGTTTTTTCGAAAACATTAAATTGCAAAATGTTGATGCCATTTATTGTTTGGGAGATTTAGTCGGATACAATATTTGGCCAAATGAAGTAGTTAAATTGATTCGGGGGCGTAATATCCCAACGCTTTCCGGAAATCATGACGCTGTCGTTGGTCTGAAGACAGATAAGGTATCTGGAGTATATACGAACTCGGTTCTAGATGATACTGTTAAAGAGTATTTACTGAATCTACCGGATCATATTCGTTTGGAACTTACAATTCAGGGAGCAAAAAAAAATATTTTATTTGTACATGGGAGTCCTCGACGAAATAATGAATATCTGTTAGAAAAAACAGAAGATTCTTATTTGTTAGAGTTGTTAGACGAAGCAGGCGCAGATATTTTGTGTTGTGCACATACTCACAAACCTTTTCATAGAGCAATTAAGATAGAAAATGAATACAAGCATGTGATTAATATCGGTTCCTTGGGGAAACCTAAAGACGGTGACGTAAGAGGTTGTTATGTTGTTCTTACTATTAATAAGAAAAGTGATTTAATTTCTGAAAATGGAATATCTGTCAAGTTTGTTAGAGTTACTTATGATGTAGAAAAATCGGCTAGAGGAGTAGAAAATAGCGAATTACCAAATGCTTTTGCTCAATCACTCAGAATTGCAAGGTGATAATATAATAGCGTTTTGTTTGTAATATCATAACTTTGTCTGCGTCTAACGTTTGGAATAATTTTGATTTTATGTTGCCATGTTAAATTTACCTTTTAATTGTACTACAAATGATGTTACTTTTACTATTTGTAACAGTATTGAAGCGCTAGATAAAGATATATGGTCTAATTTAAATATTTTAGACAATATTTATCTATCCATTCCATATTTACGTGCTATGGAAAAAGGGATGAGTGAAAAGATGGGATTTCGATATTTAACTTTTTTTGATAGAAAAAAAAAGGCTATTGGTATTAGTGTTTTTCAATTAGTTTCATACAGATCCCAAGAATTGTTGCAGGAGAGAGTACCTTTTTTTATTTCAGGTAAAATTAAAAATCACCTTTTAGGTGATAAAGAACTGAAATTATTAATCTGCGGAAATTTATATGCATGTGGCGAGAACGGTTATGCGTATAATGGAATTGATCAAGATCTTTTTATCAAGATTTTGTGTAAATCAATATCAGTGATTAAAAATTTTAAAAATGACGGATCTAAAATTTCTTTTTCCTTGATAAAAGAATTTTGGATGTCCTCAAATAAAACCTTTTCAGTTTTTAAACAGGAAGGTTTTTTAGATTTTAACGCAGATGTAAACATGGTTTTAAAAGTGTCTTCTAGTTGGAGTAAACTAGAAGATTATTTCACATCGATGAATACGAAATATAGAACAAGAGCAAAGGCCGTGTTTAAAAAATCGAATGCTATCAAAACATGTACAATGGAAGTTGTTGAAATAGAATCTCATCTTTCTGAAATAGACATCCTTTACAAACAAGTAATAAAAAAATCTGATTATAATTTGGGCATTTTAAACGTTGCTGTATTTATTGAACTTAAAAGAAATTTGGGAGAGAAGTTTATTTTTATTGGATATTTTTTAAACGAAATATTGATTGGTTTTGCTACTTCGTTTCTATACAGAGATATTTTAGATGCAAATTTCGTTGGGATTGATTATAAGTATAATCATGAATATAAATTATATCAACGCATGTTGTATGATTATGTAGGTTTGGCTATAAAACACAAAAAAAAGGAATTGCGGTTAGGAAGAACTGCAGAAACTATTAAAAGTGGAGTAGGTGGGCACCCTCATGAAATGAAGTTGTTTGCAAGACACAGAAATTTTCTACCTTCAAAGCTCTTAAAACCTTTAATTTCATCAATTCAACCCAATTCTTTTGAATTGAGAAAACCTTTTAAAAAATAAAATGGATTCTTTAACACAAATTGTTTTAGGAGCAGCTGTAGGTGAGGTTGTTTTGGGTAAAAAAATAGGTAATAAAGCAATGCTTTGGGGTGCTATTGCAGGAACGATACCTGATTTAGATGTCTTGAATAAAATCTTTTTCGATTCAGTAACGTCAAATGAAATGCATCGAGGTTTTTCTCATTCTATAATTTTCAGTATCTTATTGGCTCCTATTTTTGGTTGGATCGTATTTAGGTTTTACAAAAGCAAGAAGGCAACATGGATAGAATGGACCAAACTAATGTTTTGGTGCTTGTTTACACATCCTCTTTTAGACATGCACACAAGTTGGGGAACACAGTTATTATGGCCACTGGATTATAAATTTTCATACAATAACATATTCGTAATAGACCCTTTGTATACGGTTCCATTTTTAACATTTTTAATTTTTGCAATGCTTCAAAAAAGGGGAAGCGTTAAAAGGAAACGTTTTAATAAAATGGGCTTGTACGTAAGTTCAGTTTATATGTTGTTGACTATTATGTTTAAGGGTATTACATATTTTGTGTTTCGAAATAGTTTGGAAGATCAACGAATAGAGTATGTCGCTATGGAGACAAAACCAACACCACTGAATAGCATTCTATGGACAGCCAATGTAGAAACAAAAGAGTCATTTTTGATTGGATATTACTCTTTACTAGATAAAGACAAAATAGTAAAATGGAGGAGGTTTCCTAAAAATCATGAGTTACTTGGTTCATATAAATCCGATCCTATAATTAAACGTTTGGCAAGGTTATCGCGTAATTGGTATACAATTGACAAAAGGGATGGACAATTATTTTTAAATGATTTACGATTTGGATTAATGGGACTAGCGTCTGATGAAAATAGATTTGTATTCGCCTATAAATTGTCTATAGTAGATGAAAAAGTTATTGCCGAAGAAACTAAAAAAAACATAAAAGGAGCAACCGTGCTATTTTCTGCACTTTATAACAGGATACTAGGGAATAAATAAACGAATGAAAAAGGCTACCCAATTGGATAGCCTTTTTAAACAGTAATCTTATTTTTTTTAAGCTAAAACATCAGTTAAAGCTTGCTTTTCTTCGTCAGCTAAGGAAGCATCAACTAAAATTCTTCCACTATATTCGTCGATTGTAATTTTTTTTCGTGATGCAATTTCCATCTGAACTTGAGGAGGAATTGTAAAGAATGAACCTCCTGCAGCGCCTCTTTCAATAGATACAACAGCCAAACCATTTTTTACACTTGATCGAATTCTTTTGTAAGCTTTTAACAGATGCTGATCGATTTTTTCAGATAATTCGTTTGACAAATCATTCATCAATGACTCTTCTTTTTCTGTTTCTTTGGTGATTGCTTCTAATTCGGATTTTTTGTGATCCAAGTGAGTTTGTTGTCTCTCAATCTTTTCTTTAGTGTTACTGATAACGACTGTTTTTTGTTCAATCTTAACTTTGTATTCGTTGATACGTTTTTCAGCCAACTCAATTTCTAGTCCTTGGAATTCGATTTCTTTTGTTAAAGAATCAAATTCACGATTATTACGAACACTTTCTTGTTGTTTTTCATATTTTTTTGCAGCAGCTTTAGATTCTTCAATTGCAATTTTTTTTGCTGCAATATCTGCATCATAATTAGCAACATCTTCCGTTAATTTAGAGAGTCGTGATTCAAGACCTGCAACCTCGTCTTCTAAATCTTCAATCTCTAATGGTAATTCACCTCGCACACTTCTAATTGTATCAATTCTAGAATCAATCAATTGTAATCTGTATAGTGATCTTAATTTTTCTTCAACGGTTAGTTCTTTGCTCTTAGCCATGTCTATATATAATAAATAGGATTTGTAATTTTATCTGATAAAATGATTGCAAAATTAGTAAATTTTTCTTTAAGATAATCTACTAATAAGTTTTTTGTGAACTGTTCAGATTCATAATGTCCCACATCAGTGATGAGTAGCTGATTTTCAGCTTTATAAAATTCGTGGTATTTGAAATCTGCTGAAATAAATGCATCGGCACGTGCCATTTTTGCATTCTCAATGGCAAAACTTCCAGAACCTCCTAGTACCGCTACCTTTTTTATTTGTTTTCCCGTAAGTTTAGAATGTCGAATGCAATTTGTATTTAAAGTCTGCTTTACAAAGTTTAAAAATTCAATTTCATTCATAGCTTCATCAAATTCTGCAACCATTCCCATTCCAATTTGTTGGTGTTTGTTTTCAATAGTTGTTATTTCGTAAGCGACTTCTTCATAGGGATGATTGTCAAACATAGCTTTCAAAATAGAGCTTTCTAAGTGTTTCTCAAAAATGACACCTATAATGATTTCTTTTTCTGTGTGTAAAACACCTTTTGTGCCAATGGTTGGGTTGGAATTTTCCCCTCCTCGGTAAGTACCGAAACCTTCAACATTAAAACTACAATTATCATACTTACCAATTTTTCCAGCTCCTTTGGCAAACATCGCTTTACGCAAACGTTCCGCATTTTCAATAGGTACGTAGGTCAATAACTTTTTTATTGTATGCTTCTGTGGAATTAGAATATGTTTGTTTTTTAGTCCGAGAACATCACAAATTTTTGCATTTACACCATTAATAGAATTGTCCAACGCTGTGTGCATTGAATATATTGCGATGTCGTTTTTTATAGCCTTAATAACCACCCTCTCAACATAATTGTTACCATTGATTTTTTTTAAACCTGAGAATACAATAGGATGGAAGCTAATAATAAGATTGCAGCTTTTTTCAATAGCTTCGTCTACAACATTTTCGAGAGTGTCCAACGTTACGAGTACTCCAGAAACGATAGTTTTGTTATCTCCTACGATAAGACCTACATTGTCAAAACTTTCAGCATAGTTTAAAGGGGAGAGTTCCTCAATACTTGTTGTAATCTCTTTAATAGTCACCATATACTTATTTTTGCTATCAAATGTAAAAAATTATAGTTGAATTCTGCATAGTTGGATAAAGGTATTTGCGTACTTTTGTTATTGTTTATTTTTACAATATAGCAAGGTATGTTTCAAAGATTTTTTTTAAAAGTAGTCCGATGGGTATTCGCACCGTTTTCCATTGTATATGCTTTTATTTTGAGTGTTCGAAATCTTTTTTTTGACAAAGGAATATTTGTTTCAACAGAATTTGATGTCCCAGTAATAGCAGTAGGAAATCTTTGTATGGGAGGTACAGGAAAGACCCCTCAAATAGAATACCTGATTCGTCTTTTAGAAAAAAAATACACGATTGCAGTATTGAGTAGAGGTTATAAGAGAAAATCAAAAGGCTTTGTTTTGGCAAACGAAAATGCGAATGTAGAAATGTTGGGGGATGAGCCGTATCAGTTTTTTAAAAAATTTCTCAACGTTAAAATTGCTGTTGATGCGGATAGAACTAGAGGAATTAATGAATTGTTAAAAAGACAAGGTTCCATAAATTTGATTTTATTAGATGATGCCTATCAACATAGAAAAGTAAAAGCAAATTTTTACATACTTCTTACATCTTACGATAAAAGATTTACTCATGATTTTGTTTTGCCACTCGGAAATCTTAGAGAGGCCAGAAATGGTTCTAAAAGAGCAAATGTCATTGTCGTTACGAAATGCCCAAACGGAATTACAGAAGAAGAAAGAATGTCTATAATTGATGAGATACAGCCTAGGAGTTATCAAAAAGTGTTTTTTAGTTCTATCGTGTACGATAGCCATATAACTTCAGGACATAAAAAAATCGCAATAAAAGATTTAAAAAACTATCAGGTTCTCTTAATTACAGGCATCGCAAAACCAGACCCTTTATTAGAATATTTAAATAAAGAATCGGTGTTTTACAAGCATTTAAAGTTTTCAGATCATCATAATTTTGATGTTTCAGACATCGTGAAAATTCAAAACACCTATGATTCTATGGTAAGTTCTAAAAAACTAATACTTACAACGGAAAAAGATTTTACACGACTTTCAGGTACGGTAAAGGATTTGTATGCATTAGGAATAAGATCAGAAATAATAGATAATGATTCTTTTGACCATGTTATTGAAAAGGCTATCGAAATGGCCTAATTATCTTCTTGGATGGTATTTCTCTATTACTTGCTTTAAATGACTCTTGTCAAGGTGCATGTAAATTTCGGTAGTTGTTATACTTTCATGTCCCAACATTTGTTGAATCGCCCTTAAGTCAGCCCCATATTCTAGTAGGTGGGTAGCAAAAGAATGTCTAAAGGTATGCGGACTTATTTGTTTATGGATGCCTGCGACCATGGTCACGTTTTTAACAATGGTGAATATCATATTTCTTGAAAGTTGTTTCCCTCGTCTATTAAGAAATAAATTGTCTTCATATCCTGGATAAGGTGCTGTCTTGCAACGATTATATTTGATGTAAGAAGAAATACAATATTGTGTTTTTTGACCAATGGGAACAAAACGTTGTTTGTTTCCTTTACCTGTGACGCTAATAAAACCTTCATCAAAGTACAAATCTGAAATTTTCAGACTAATTAATTCCGTAACACGCAGTCCACAAGCATATAGTGTCTCTATAATAGTTTTGTTTCTTTCTCCTTGAGGATGAGACAAATCGATTGTGTTAATGATGACGTCTATTTCTTGTAACGATAATGTATCAGGTAATTTTCGACCGGTTTTTGGAGTTTCTATTAATTCAGTAGGATTGTTTTCTCTATATTTTTCATGTATTAAATAATCGAAAAAACTTCTAAGTCCCGCAATCAACCTCGCTTGAGATTTTGGTGTACTAATTTTTGAATTATGATAAACAAACTCCAATAAGGATTTATTGTCAATTTTGTCAGGAGAAATTCTTATTTTATTAGTTTCTAAGTAGCTGGTCAATTTAGATACATCTCTTTGATAACTTTCGATCGTATTTATAGCCATCCCTCTCTCTATTTGAAGATATGCTGTATAATCTTTTATGACTTGGGTCCATTCCATGGCGGTAAAGTTACTAAAATCACTATCAGTATTTTAAAATATTGATTGCTTTATAATTCTCTACAAAAGTCTTTGAGAATTCAGGAACATTCTTATTTTTGTAATCATAAATATAACAAAAATGAATATCCTCATCATAAATGGTCCCAACCTAAATTTATTAGGCAAACGAGAGCCTGAAATTTATGGAACAAGTTCCTTTGAAGATTATTTGGAAACTCTGAAAATTAAGTTCTCAGATATTGAATTAAGTTATTTTCAATCGAATCACGAGGGTGACTTGGTTGATAAATTACATGAAGTTGGTTTTTCTTATGATGGTATTGTATTGAATGCGGGAGCTTATACACATACATCTGTTGGACTGGCTGATGCGGTTAGTGGAATTACGACTCCTGTTGTAGAGGTCCATATATCCAATGTACATCAAAGAGAGGTATTTCGTCACAAATCTTTTTTATCACCTGTTTGTAAAGGAGTTATTTTGGGTTTCGGGTTAGATAGTTATTCATTGGCATTACAGAGTTTTAAACAGTAAACTTATGTTTTTATGAGAGTTAATAAACCTAAATGATATCCTCTAAAAATAGATGCTATAACACCTGGAAATAAACCAGTCCTAGAAGGATGGTTACAAGTGTTTCAACCTCGTAAAAATTAATTAAAGAACAAGAAATTTACTTTAGAATTTAATTGTCTATTTTAAAACTCAAAAGCGTCATAATATATTTAAAAATCATCATAAATACTAGTTAATATGATATTCCATTTTAATTGATAATCACTGTTATAATAAAATTATTACATAACTTAGGTTTTTCTTTTTAAGTTAAAAATATGTCCAGATTATTAGAGTTTGTTTTTTACCGTCTGTTAAAATGGGAGATACTGGGCGAGTTCCCAGAATCAGAAAAACAATATGTGATAATTGCGGCACCGCATACAAGCTGGTTGGATTTTCCTTTGGGTTTATTGGTAAGATCGATTAAAAAGAAAAATATTTATTTTGTAGGTAAGAAATCGTTATTTAGAAAGCCATATGGCACTTTATTTCGTTGGTTAGGTGGTTTCCCTATTGATAGATCAAAAAGTAACAATACTGTTGAGTTTTTGAAACATAAATTTAAAGAAAATCCCAATTTCATTTTAGCGATGTCTCCTGAAGGAACAAGACAAAAAGTAAAAAATTGGAAAACAGGATTCTACTATGTAGCAAAAGGTGCCGGAGTTCCCGTAGTAAAAGTAGCATTAGACTTTAAAAACAGAAAGATTCTTATTGATCAACCGTTTTTTCTAACAAAGAATATTGAGAGCGATCTGAAAACGATAAGACAGTTTTTTAATGGGATTTCAGGTAGGTTTCATAATCTAAGTTAAAATCTATAAAAATGGGTTTATATTTTCTCAAAGTAGCGTTTTACAACATAATTTTGTAGTACTTTCGAATCTTCTTAAAATACAGTTTATGATAAAATTAGCTTTGCATTGGAAAATTTTGATTGGAATGATATTAGGAGTATTGTTTGGTTTCCTGTTGCTACAATTTGACAATGGCTTTCAATTTTCTGAAAATTGGGTAAGTCCAATTGGGAATATTTTCGTTAAAATGTTAAAGTTAATTGCAGTTCCTTTGATCGTGGCATCATTAATCAAAGGGATTTCCGATTTAAAAGATATTTCTAAATTTAAGTCGATGGGAATTAAGACAATTTTATTGTATATCCTAACCACAGTATTTGCTATTACTATTGGTTTAACATCGGTTAATATATTTCAACCTGGAAACGGTATTTCGAAAGATACGATGGTTCATTTGAAAGAAGCTTACGAATCAAACATTAAAATTCAAGAACGAATATCAGAAGCTGAAAATCAACAAAACAAAAGACCACTTCAATTTATAGTCGATATGGTACCTGATAATGCGATTAAAGCAATGAGTGATAATACGTTGATGTTGCAAGTGATATTTTTTACTATTTTCATTGGTCTAAGTATGTTGCTCCTACCAGAAAATGAAGCCAAACCCCTAAAAGAGTTCTTTGATTCGTTGAATTCTGTTGTTCTAAAAATGGTTGACCTTATCATGTTACTGGCTCCTATGGCTGTATTTTCTTTATTGACCGCAGTCATTGTTACAACCAATGATGTAAATATATTATTTGCATTGATAAAATACGCTGGAGTTGTTGTAATGGGCTTGTTATTGATGATCTTCTTTTATGTCTTGATAATTTCCTTGTATGTAAAGAAATCTCCAATTTGGTTTTTAAAAGAAATAGCGCCAGCCCAATTATTAGCTTTTTCAACAAGCTCCAGTGCTGCGACCCTACCGGTCACAATGGAAAGAGTAGAAGAGCATTTAGGAGTGGATAAAGAGGTGTCTAGCTTTGTGTTACCTGTGGGAGCCACAATAAATATGGATGGTACTAGTTTGTACCAAGCGGTTGCAGCTGTTTTTATCTTACAGGTATTGTGGCCTGAAGGTCTAAGCTTTAGCAATCAACTTATTATTGTACTTACTGCATTGTTAGCATCTATTGGTTCTGCCGCGATTCCAGGAGCAGGAATGGTAATGTTGGTAATTGTTTTGGATGCGATTGGTTTTCCGAAAGACATGCTTCCTATTGGATTGGCTTTGATTTTTGCAGTTGATAGGCCTTTGGATATGCTAAGAACTACAGTAAATGTAACTGGGGATGCTTGTGTTGCCATGTTGATTGCGAAATCGGAAGGAAAGTTAGGTCATCCAAATGTAAAAAACTGGGATGATAATTATCCTGGTATTCAATCAAACTAAGAATTTAGTCCGTTGTTCGGCATTGGGGATCTTGCAACGATCATATTTTCCAAACCATGCATGCCTATGCTTGGCGATAAAATCATATACTGCGTCTCTTAATGGCTTTGGAATGATAAAGAAGATGTTAGATAAATACCAAAAACCGCTTAGCGTAGTGCTAATTTTCAAAGCGGCAGAAGATTTGGTATAAATACAGTTACTTGTCACCAATAAAACACTATCAATATTTTGAATTTCCGCATTTTTGTTTTTGAGGAATTCTTGTCCAGAGATAGACTGCAAAGAGGCGTATAAGTACTTATCACGAGTATCTCTTTTTATTACGAACTGAACCGAATGATTGCACATATTACAAAGTCCATCAAATAAAATGATAGACTTTGTTTTTCTTAAGTTTTCTATGTTCTTTATTTTGGTCAATCAGCAGTATTAATGTTTGATTAGAAACAATCTATAATTTGTAATGCCACATGCAAAGCTCTAGCACCTTGACCTAAAGAAACGACAGGTGTAGTATCATTTTTAATGGATTTGGCAAAAGATTCTAATTCATCTAAAATAGCGTTATTTGCCTCAACTGTTGGATTTTCAAAATAAATTTGTTTTTTAACACCTTCCGCGTTTTGTAAAATCATGGCAAACTCATCAGGATTTACAGGGGCGTCATCCATTCTTACAAGTTCACTTTTTTTCTCTAAAAAATCAACAGATATGTAAGCGTCTTTTTGAAAAAAACGTGATTTTCGCATGTTTTTCATCGAAATTCTACTCGCTGTTAAGTTTGCAACACATCCATTTTCAAATTCAATTCTAGCATTTGCAATATCCGGCGTCTGAGATATTACTGAAATTCCACTTGCATTAATTGATTTAATTTCTGCTTTAACAACACTTAATATGATATCAATATCATGTATCATTAGGTCCAAGACGACAGGAACATCTGTACCTCTTGGATTAAATTCTGCCAAACGATGAGATTCTATGAACATAGGTTCTTTTATTGCGTCTTTGACTGCAGTAAAAGCAGGATTGAATCGCTCAACATGGCCAACCTGTCCACGTACTTTATGTTCTTTTGCTAATGCTCTTAACTCTTCCGCTTCTTGGTAAGTTTTGGTAATAGGTTTTTCTATAAAAATATGCTTTCCATTTTTTAAGGCTTGTTTTGCACAATCATAATGTGAAAGAGTAGGTGTGACGATATCAACAACATCAACTTCAGATAACAATTCCTCAATTGTTGAAAAAGATTTATATCCAAACTCTTTGGCCACTGCTTCAGCGTTATTTGCAATAGGGTCATAGAATCCAATTAATTCAAATTGTTCCGATTGCTGCAATAATCTCAAATGTATTTTTCCCAAATGACCCGCACCTAGAACTCCTGCTTTTAACATAAATATAGAATTTTTATATATTAATTTTTACAAAATTATCTTGGGTTATGAATTACAAATATGAGATTTTTACTTGATGTAATTTCGTGTTTAACCACAGACGAATTTCAAACAAAAATAGAAATCTTTAATGATTAATTAGTAATTTTACAATTATAAATTAAATCATTTAGTGAAAGATACTCTCAAACACCAAGGTCTTAGAAACCAACTATCTATAATTCTGAAAGAAAAAGGAATTTTAAACAATGATGTTCTTTCTGCAATAGCAAAAATTCCAAGGCATTTGTTTTTAGATTCAAGTTTTGAATCTTTTGCATATCAAGACAAAGCTTTTCCTATAAGTGCAGATCAGACTATTTCACAGCCTTATACAGTTGCATTTCAATCTGAATTATTAGATATTCAACCTGGTCAAAAAGTTCTGGAGATTGGAACAGGTTCAGGTTACCAAACGGCAGTGCTGTTGGAGTTGAGTGCAGAGGTTTATACCATTGAACGTCAAAACATCCTTTTTAAAAAAACCAAAATGTTTTTGTCAAAATTGGGATACAGGCCCAAAATTATGTCTTTTGGAGATGGTTATAAGGGGATGCCTAAATATGCTCCGTTCGATAAAATCATTGTGACTGCTGGAGCTCCTTATGTGCCAAAAGCTTTACTAGCACAATTAAAGATCGGTGGTGTTTTGGTAATACCCGTGGGGAACACATCACAAATAATGCATACATATAAAAGGACAGGAGCAACCACTTTTGAAAAAGAGGAACTCGGTGCATGTAAGTTTGTTCCTATGCTAGAAAAGAAAAACTAAAATTATCGGTAAATTATAATTAACATATCATGAATAGAATAGCAATTATAGAAACTGAAATTTCTGAGTTGAGAAAACAGTTGAATGAACATAGAGTTTATAAAGTGCTTAATAGTGTTGAGGACATAAAAATTTTTATGGAAAACCATGTGTTTGCTGTTTGGGACTTTATGTCACTTTTAAAATCACTTCAACAGAAATTAACCAATATAAGCACACCTTGGCTACCATCGGGAAATCCGATTCTTTCTAGGTTTATTAATGAAATTGTTCATGGTGAAGAAAGTGATATCAATGAGTTAGGTGAGGCTAAAAGTCATTTTGAAATGTATTTAGATGCTATGTCGCAAATAGGTGCTGAATCTATAAATATTGATCACTTCATTAAAACTATCAGAACTGGTGAGTCTGTTGATGATGCCTTGAATAAAACCTCTATCGATAAAAGAGTTTCTAATTTTGTTAAGTATTCGTTTTCTGTAATTGAAACCAATCAGCCCCATATAGTAGCCGCTGCTTTTACATTTGGTAGAGAGGATGTAATCCCTGAGATGTTTATAGAAATACTTAGAAATTCCGGTATAGAAAACAGCCGTTATAGCAAATTGAAATATTATTTAGAACGACATATTGAGTTGGACGGCGATGAACACGGTCCTCTTTCGCTACGTATGATTTCTGAGCTTTGTGGGGATGATAATGTTAAATGGGAAGAGGCGCTTATCGTTGCAAAACAATCTTTATCAGTACGAATTTCATTATGGGATGGGATAAGTGACTTAATTCAAGAGAATAAAACAAAAATAGTGATAGAAAACTATGCGTAGTGTTTGTTAGAATAAAATATATTTACTCCAAAGAAATTAATCAAATTTTGCATAAAATTTGCCTTTCCAATTGGATTGTACCCGCATTATTTGCTCAATGACATCGCGTACACAACCTTCTCCACCTTTTCTTGGAGAAACATACTTTGAAATTTTTTTAATTTCAGGTGCAGCATCATTTGGAGCACAAGCAAAACCTACTTTTTCCATTACGGGATAATCTGGAATATCGTCTCCCATGTATAAAATGTTTTCCGAAGATAAATTATATTTTTCCAAAAGTGATTCATATACCTTTATTTTATCGTGCACTCCTAAGTAAATATTTTTAATACCTAAACCTGCTAATCTTACACGGACACTTTCGCTTGAGCCACCAGAAATTATAAAAATATTATACCCCGCATCAACTGCAGACTTTAAAGCATACCCATCTTTTATATTCATTTGACGCACCAATTCTCCATTTGGAAAAATGGTCACAATACCATTTGTTAAAACACCATCTACATCAAAAATAAAAGTATCTATTTTTGGCATTAATTCTTTATAGCTTAGTTCCATTTAATTCTTTTTAGATATTGAGTTGCTTAACAGTTTATAAATCTCTTTTTGATTTGATTTAAGAAAACTTTGATGTAAATCTACGGTTTTTTTATCATTACGAACGGCAGGCCCTGTTTGCGCAATCTTAGGTGGGACACTTGTTATTTTACCAGCAGTCTCTTCTATTAAAGGATAAAGTACCTCAAAAGGGATGGCATGTTCTTTACAGATATCTTCACCTATATGATACATGTGGTTGACAAAATTATTTACAAATACAGCTGCAATATGAAGTTTTTTGCGTTGGTCAGAACTCATAGCATACACTTTCTCTGAGAGATACGTTGCCAATTTATATAACAGTGAATAATCTGATGTATTATTTGTTTCGATGCATATAGGAACCTTTTTAAAATCAACAGAAACTTCTTTAGAAAAAGATTGTAAAGGATAAAAAACACCAGATCTTTTATTTTTAAGTAATTCTAGTTCTGAAGCCCCACTAGTATGGACAATGAGTCCTTCTAAATGAGTTGTTGATTTCGATATCCTTTCAATAGCTATGTCGCTCGTGGCAATAAGATAAATGTCTGCTTTTAGAAGCTTTTCTAAAGAGTCTGTTAAAGGAACGACACCCTCCATGTGTTCAATATGAGATAGGGTACGATTATACATTTGCACCAAAGATATATTTGCATTCAATAAAAACGCTTTGCATAAATGTGAGGCTAAATTTCCACCACCAATTAAAACTACTCGAATCATGGTACGAATATACGAACCAATCCTATTTTTAAGAAAGGAATTTGTATTTTTGAGAATGGAAATTCATAAAAGAAACTATTTATACATTGGGGCATTACTATTGCTCTGTTTTTTTGGAATAGAAAATGTGATGATGTCTCATTTAAAACAGGAACCTCCTATGCCACAGGAAAAACTTTCTATTTATCAATTTACTGTAACTGATTTGCAAGGAAATGATTTCCAATTTGAATCCTTAAAAGGAAAAAAAATCATCGTAGTAAACACCGCATCTAAATGTGGACTAACCCCTCAATACGAAGCGCTTCAAAATATTTATGAAAAATATAAAAAGAATGGGGTAGTGGTCGTAGGTTTTCCTTCTAACGATTTTTTATGGCAGGAACCAGGTACTTCTGAAAAAATAGCAGAATTTTGTCAAGTAAACTATGGCGTAACCTTTCCCATGATGGAAAAAATTAAAGTAAAAGGAAGTAACAAACACCCTTTTTATGCCTTTCTTACCGAGAAACGTAAAAATGGAGTTGAAGATTCCAAAGTAAAATGGAATTTTCAAAAATATTTAATTAGTAGAGAAGGAACGCTGGAAAAAGTAATTTCCCCAAGAACAAAACCAAACGATCCTGAAGTGATTGCTTGGATAGAAAAAGAATAACATATGAAGCTAGACATACTTGCTATTGGTGCACATCCTGATGATGTTGAATTGAGTTGCGGTGCAACGATTGCCAAAGAAATTGCAAATGGAAAAAAAGTTGGAATTTTAGATTTAACTCGTGGTGAGTTAGGAACTAGAGGTTCTAGTGAAATTAGAGCTAAAGAAGCAGCAGATGCTGCTAAAATATTAGGTGTTTTAGTACGTGAAAATCTCGCTTTTGCGGATGGTTTTTTTGTAAATGATAAAGAACACCAATTAGAAATCATAAAAATTATTAGAAAGTACAAACCCGAAGTTGTCTTGTGCAATGCCGTAGTAGATAGACATATTGATCATCCAAAAGGAAGCAAACTTACTTCTGATGCTTGTTTTTTATCGGGTCTTAGAAAGATTGAAACAAGTTTTGAAGGAATACCTCAGGAATGTTGGCGACCTAAAAGAGTTTACCATTACATTCAATGGCAACCTATAGAACCAGATTTTGTAGTTGATGTCACGGGATATATGGATATCAAATCTAAAGCAGTAAACGCTTATGCATCTCAATTTTTTGATCCGAATAGTAAAGAACCTGAATCACCTATTACAAGTAAAAACTTTATCGATAGTGTCTTGTATCGGGCAAATGATTTAGGAAGGTTGATTGGAGTAGAAAGTGCAGAAGGTTTTGTATCAGAACGTTATGTAGCGGTAGGTAAATTAGATGATTTAATTTAAAAAAAGATTTGCATAATTGTTGAAATAGTGTAAATTTGCAGCCGTTAAACATGGTGGTTGTAGCTCAGTTGGTTAGAGTATCGGTTTGTGGTACCGAGTGTCGCGGGTTCGAGTCCCGTCTTCCACCCATAGTTTTTAGAAGGTCTGTATTTATACAGGCCTTTTTTTATGAGTCATGTTTATTACTTTCTAAGTAAAAAAGCTTCTAAAAGTTTCGAGATTCGAAAAAAAATGTAAATTTGCAAACGTTAAACATGGTGGTTGTAGCTCAGTTGGTTAGAGTATCGGTTTGTGGTACCGAGTGTCGCGGGTTCGAGTCCCGTCTTCCACCCATAGTTTTTAGAAGGTCTGTATCTATACAGGCCTTTTTTTTGTTTTACACTTATCCTATGTAAAATTAATATCAAAAGATTCTAAAATAGAAAGGATGTGCGATAAAAAAGTTTATTTTTGCGCCTAAATCATTAAAAAAATGGAAAACCTTAAACAACGTTGGGGAATTAAAACAAATTTAGATCTCATTCTAATTTTTGTTGTATTTTCAATTAATGGTTCGTTCGCATCTTATATTGCAAGGCCATTAACGGAAGTCATAGGATTGCACTATGAAACTACTTCAGGTTGGTTGTTTTGGCCAATACGAATATTGTTGGTTTTTGTCGTTTATCAAACAACATTGCCTATGGTAGGATGGCTATTTGGGCAATTCAAGTTTTTTTGGGCTATGGAGAAAAAAATGCTCCGTCGTATTGGTTTTAAAAGATTTTTCAAAGAAAACAACTCTGAAGACACGAAACATTAAGTAGTTGTATTAGATGTTTTTAAACTTCATCAACTAAGCTTATTGTTTAATTTTTATTGGGTTGTTCTTTTATAGTGAGAAGCAGTATAAATAGAACTTACTTGTTGTAAAATAAAGCGATCAGCCTTTAATGCAAACATAAAACCAAATAGCATTAAAATCTCAAAAAATATTCTGTAGTTAGCTAGTATCAAAATCACGTAACTTTATGTTAAATAAAAAGGATATTTTTGGGGTAGAGTCATTACCGTTACTACTAAAAAAACAATCCATTCCAGCATCCATAGGTATTTTGGTGATGTCTTTGTATGGAATTGTAGACACTATTTTTGTAGGACGTTGGGTGGGGGCTTATGGCATTGGAGCTATTACGGTGGTGATGCCTATTACGTTTTTAATCTCTAGTATTGGAATGGCGATAGGAGTAGGAGGAGCTTCTATTATATCGAGAGCTTTTGGAGAAAAAAATGATCAAAAAGCCTTTAAAGTTTTTGGAAATCAAATGATGCTCACCCTTAGTTTGTCTCTAATATTTGTCTTATTCGGATATTTGTATCAGGATTTATTTTTAAATGCTTTTGGTGGAAAAGGCAAAATTTTACAGCCTGCCAGAGATTATTTTGGAATCACTTTATTTGGAGTCCCATTTTTAGCTTGGGCCATGATGAGTAATAATGTAATTCGTGCGGAAGGCTATCCTAAAATGGCGATGTTGACTTTATTGATTCCGGCCTTGACCAATATCGTCTTAGATCCAATTTTTATCATAGGTTTTGATATGGGAATCAAAGGGGCTGCTTGGGCTACCAGTATTTCATATATGGTAAGTGCATTATTTACGTTGTGGTTTTTTATCAAAGGAGATTCTCAAATAAAAATAAATTTAAAATGCATTCATCCCAGCAGGTCGATTATCAAAGAAATTGGAGCGATTGGTTCTGTAACTTTGGCTAGGCAAGGAGCAGTGAGTTTATTGTCTGTAGTGCTGAACAATACTTTGTTTGCTTATGGCGGAGAAATGACTTTGTCGGCGTACGGTATTGCCAGCAGGATGCTGATGTTTGCCAATTTTCCGGTATTGGGAATTACCCAAGGAACGGTTCCCATTTTAGGTTATAATTATGGTGCCAAGTTGTACCAGCGTGTCAAGGAATTGTTAACCTTATCAATGAAATCGGCTACGATAATTGCCCTAATTATTTTTATGATTATTATGAGTTTTACTGAATATATTGTACAGGCATTTACCAACGATCCTGAATTGATTGCACAAACAGTTCCTGCTTTACGATTGATATTTTTAGCAACGCCATTGATTGCTGTGAATATGATTGGTAGTGCTTATTTTCAATCTATAGGAAAAGCTGTACCAGCATTATTACTGACGTTATCCAAACAAGGTTTTTTTCTAATTCCTTTGATTTTGATTCTTCCAAATTATTTTGGTGTGTATGGAGCATGGTATGCCTTTCCAATAGCAGATGTGGGTTCCTCGGTGGTGACGTATATCTTCTTACGACGAGAAACACGTAAAATAGAAAAGCTTCCTTGATTTTAATTCGTTGTATGAATGTATGTTGAATCATCTTTATAATTCTATTTAACATAATGTAAATTATAGTACAAAAAGAGATTTGTTATTTTAAAGCCATTTTCGGTTATTCATATATAATTCTTACAAAAATCATGTTTTTAGTCTAATATCGAAAGTAATATTATTACAAGCAATTATAGATTTTTAAATTCAAGTTACTTTGAAACCTATAATCCAGTATTTTATGTTGCCTATCTAAAAAGAATATCGCTATTAAACAAAAATAATACTTTGGGGTTTAATCTTCTTTAACTCTGTGTAATATTATATTCTTATAATTTTAAAATTCGTGTATTCAAATAAGATGTTACTTTACTAAAATTCCTTTGCAATCTATAAGAATATAATTAAAGTGCTCAACATCCTCTTTATTCAATTTTAGAAACCCTGATACTTCCACCAAATCATCTGTTTTAAAGGTTGGCTTGAAGTTAAACTGAAGCTCTATTGCTGTTTCTGGACCACCAACTCCGCAAAAAAAACAGGAAGCCATTGGTCCTTTGGATAAAATAAATATTTTACCTCTAGGATCGTTATTTATAAAATACCCCGTAATTCTTATTTGCATGTCTTCCAAAACTTTTATGGAGTCAGAAAATTTTGGATATAAAAAATATTCCTCGAACTTAGGGAAATATTTATCTGTGTATTCTACATGAGATAACGTTTCCCAAGTTACTTTTTTCTGACTGTATCCTGCGAGGCAAGAACAAAATAGTACAAGGATTATTATTTTATTTTTCATTGCTTAAAATCGTTGAAATATTCATTTTTAGTATTGGGATAATCGCTAATCCCACGGATAAAATAACCGCTACATAAATAAGAAAGCTCGTTTGTAGCAGTACTAAAATTGGCATGTTTGTTAAAAATTTTCTCGAAGAACTCTCATTAAAAATGATACTTAAAAAGTCTAGTACCAAACTATTTAACAGATACGCCAGTACCAAAGAAAATAAAACGATCAAACCAGCTTCATACAAAAGCATTTTGATTAATTGAATAGTACTCGCTCCATAACTCCTTAAAATAGCCAAGTGATACGCTCTATCTTTTACCATTTTGTACAAATTCACAAAAATACTTAAACAGGCAATCAATAAGATGGTATAGGCAATCCATGATACAGTTTGAAGTCCAAGACTAGTATAATCTAACAATTTATAAAGTTCATAGGTAGGCAATACCGCTTGGAAATGGGTCTCCTTATTTATTTTTTTGGGAAAGGTTAAGACGGACCTCGGGCTTTTGAAAGTCACTAACAACGCGGTAATTTCTTTTTCCTCATCATAGTCATGAATTTCAATCCCCTTATCAGAATCGTGGTACTCAAGGAGACTTTGTTCCTTATGTCCTTCGTGTTCGTGAATTTCCCAAACACTTTCTAAATTTGTTAAAAGTAACTCGTCAATATTTTTTTGACTAGGTTTTAAGATACCCACAACCTTATAGTAATCGTTATGAATATCCTTTGAATTACTATCTATAAGTCCATGTGAACTCATCACTAGGTCTCCCAAAGAAAGTTGGTGTTTTTGAGCAACTTTACTTCCTAAGACTATTTCCATCGATTTTTCAACGTTTCGGCCAGTTTCAATTTCGGCATCATACAACCCTATAAAGTTGTTATCCGTACCAATAATTCTATGGCCTTTGTAATTATCCCCCATAGAAAAATGGGAATTGCTTTTTTTATCCTTGCGTTACGTGCGATTTTTTTGGCTTTCTCGTAGGGTATATTTCCAGTGGGGGTGTCAAAATGCAACACTGAAGACAGCACCAATTGCAAGGGACTTCCCTTTGCTCCTATAACCAAATCAATATCTCCTAAATTATTTTCTATTTGGTTCAAAAAAGAATTCTTCAATTGTTGCACACCAAACAAAAGTGCGATACTTAAGGAAAGGGTTAAAACACTAAGAAAAGTGTATAAGGGCTTGGCTTTGATATTGTAAAGTGATAAACTCCATATATTCATAATTCCATGGCGTTTTTAAAATACGATTTAATTCTTTGATCATGCGTGATTACAATTAAATTTGCATTTTTTTCTTTTGCTTGTGCTATCAATAACTCAATTACAATTTGGCAATTTTCATCATCCAAACTTGAAGTTGGTTCGTCTGCTAATATTACTTTTGGTTGATGGATTACAGCTAAAGCCACACTTAAGCGCTGTAACTGCCCCTCACTAAGCTCTTTTACTTTATAGTTTTTAATTTTAAACAAGCCCAATTGCTTCAATAATATGTTTATTTCCGGAACCTCATTTTTTTTTGTAAAAAACAACCGAA
>Ga0233426_10000822_pt1 | contig 30942 bp, 27 predicted proteins | sample SI_118_April2016_6_FD_179875 | JGI IMG/M metagenome (GOLD analysis project Ga0233426, IMG submission 179875) | Seawater microbial communities from Saanich Inlet, British Columbia, Canada - SI_118_April2016_10_MG | ecosystem: Environmental > Aquatic > Marine > Inlet | place: Canada: British... | reverse complement strand
TACTATCATAAATTATATAATCATTAATAAGTATATATTCAAAAATAGATATCCCTAACAATTAATGATTTTGATTTAAAAGTTCCCAATAAAGAGAATAAATTGTAATTTTGAAGAAATTTATCAATTCTAATGTTCAGTTTTTTTCAAAAACATCAAAAACCTTTATTTGAAGGGCTTTGCGATATTCACAACCATCTGTTACCGGACATAGATGACGGTAGTAAAGATTTGGAGACATCTGCCAAAATGCTACATGCTTTTGAAGCATTAGGATTTTCAAGCACTATTCCCACACCACACATCTATAAAGAATTGTACCCAAATACTCCAGAAACGATAAAAAATGCGTTTGATCTTTTGAAACAACACAAAGAACATGAAAATAGTGTAACAATCAACTCCTATGCTGCTGAGTACATGGTGGATGAAGTATTTATGAAAGGTCTTGAGGAATCTTCACCTTTATTACTTTTAAATGACACCTTCATATTACTAGAAATTAATTTTTTTGGACAAACTACGATGTTAAAGTCGGCTTGTTTTAACTTATGTCAAAAAGACATTACTCCAATATTGGCACATCCAGAACGGTATCATTTGATCAAAGACATCTCTGAATATCAAAATTTAAAAAATCAAGGATTTTACTTTCAATTGAATGCTTTATCGCTTACGGGGCAATATGGGCCAGAAGTAAAACAAAAAGCAGAAAAATTACTGAAGGCTGGGCTATATGATTTTGTAGCTACTGACGCCCATAGTGTTAATGACCTAAAAAAACTCAAAAACTTAAGCCTTTCAAAAAAACTAGGAATTCAATGGGAATCGATTCGAGAATTTCAACTAAAATTATTTTCCTAAAAATTAAAATAAATACTATCCATAAAAAAAACCACCGCAATACGATGGTTTTTTTTATAAACAAAATAGTAGGACTTAGACTTCTTAATCTTCATCTCTTCCATATCCATAGCCATAACCATAGTTATACTTGTACGTATAGCTATAGCGGTATTTATAGCTGTAACGGTATCCATAACCATAGCCTGAAGAAGATGCAGAAGCTATGAGACCGTTCAATACCATCCCGAAAGGAGGCATATTTTCACGGCCATGCATCTCTTTAATGAAAGGGAATATATTTTTATCTGAATATTGAGCTCGAGACACATAAACCACTAAGTCACATAAGGGCAATAAAGGTGTTGTATCACTTACTAATAATAAAGGTGCAGAATCAATAATGATAAGATCATAACTAGATTTTAGAATTCCTAACAATTCCTTCATACGAGGACGCATCAATAATTCTGATGGGTTTGGGGGAATCGCTCCAGACAGTAAATAATCAATTTCATCAATCGATTTTCCTTTTAGTATTAATTTCTCTAAATCATTATAGTTTACATCATTTAAAAAGGTAGAAAGCCCTAAATTTTCACGTTCAATACCTAACAAGGAATGCACCTGAGGATTACGTAAATCTGCTCCAATCAAAATTACTTTTTTACCCAATGCATTATAACTTTGTGCAATATTATAGGACACAAATGATTTCCCTTCTCCTTTTATAGTAGAAGTAGCAATAATCACTTGAGGTTTATTTTGATTGAGTAAAAAACTCATACTCGATCGAAGCACACGTGTAGATTCAGCAATAATACCGCGATTATCATTTCCTGAGGAAAAGTTTTCATCAAAGGGTACCTCTCCTAAAATACTCAAGCCAGGTAAACCTTTTTCTAAATCTTCTCGAGTATTAATTTTAGTATCTAACATTTTTAATAGAAAAAGTATAGAGAAGGGAATAATTAATCCAATAACAAAACCGCTTGAGTATATAAAATTTCCAATAGGTGAAATAGGTAAGTAATTTGAGACACCATAACTTAGTACTTTTAAATTTGGCAATACAGAAACATAACTGATGGACGACTCTTCTTTTCGCTGAGATAAAAATACTAATAGGTCCTCAGAAAATTTGAATTCTCTTGCCAGTATTCTCATAGTGTAGCCTTTTTCTGGAAATTCGGCTACAATTTCTAAAGTTTCATTATTAATTTTTTGATAACTGGAAATGGATACGTGTAAATTTTCAATGTATCGACTAATCCCCTCAAGATTTGCTTTTTTGAGGTTGTTTAATTTCCTATTCATTTCCATTACCAGAGGACTATTTTTTTGAGCACTTACCAATAAAGTATTACGCTCCATTAGCAAAGTATTGTAAGAAACTAACAATTCATTAATCCCTGGATCAACAATACCAATATTTGCTGGTAAAATCTCAAAATTTTGTTGACTTTTTAATTGATCAAGCAGCGATTTTGCTATCTCTAATTGAATTTTTAAGTTTAATGAAGCTTCTTTATCTTTTGAGATTTCAGTAAGTAAAGTTGTAGTTTGTTTTTCTGTATCGTAAATATTGTTTTTTAACTGATAATCTATTGTTAATTTAGATATAGAATCTAATGTGTTGCTAATAGACTTTAAACGTTTATCAATAAAATTAATGCTTGCCTGTGATAATTGGCGCTGATCGGAAATTCTATCTTCAATAAGAATCTCTATTAAAGAATTTAAAATAGCATCATTACGTTTTTTATTGGTACCTGTTATTGATAAATCAATAATTTCACCTCCTTTTTTTGTTCCAGGATTTGCCGAAATTCTTTTTTTTAGTAATGATACTGAAGAATTGAGCGAAAATCTGTTAATCAGATATTCGCTTTCATCAGTAATTAAGGATAAATCTTTTATAATTATTGAAAAATCATCATTTTCAAATCTATCATTATTAATATTAAAGCTCTCAAATGAATTTGAAATTAGTGCTGTTCCAGAAGATATTTTTAAATCCCATTGTTGAGTTTTGTTTGGATCCTTAAACTGAATTTCAAAAGGGATTTCTTTCCCAAATTTAAGACTAGATTTTACTCTTCCAGTTTCTGTAATTTTGGTTTGAAGATCTAATTTTTTTACAAGTTTATTTAAAATATGACTAGATTTGATTACTGAAATATCATTCTCAACATTGACTCTCGTGCCAAATAAACTGGTAACTTCTGTCGTTAAAAAAGAACTTGTAGCATCTGATTTTGTAATTTGAAGTTGAGCAGTACTCTTGAAGATATTTGGGGTATAGCGAAGGTAGATGTAGGAGGCTGATAAAGCCAAAACTATTGTCAATAAAAACCAAGGCCAAAAAAATAAATAATAAGAAATTTCATTTTTAATATTGAAACCCTCATCTTGAGTGTTTGATGTATCTATATTATTTTTCATATTAATTAACGTATCAAAATTATAGAACTTAAAAGTATTGATGCAATACTTAATGCCGTAGAAATATTACCAAGTAGCCCTGCACTTTTAATTTTTTTAGAATTAGGGTTTACTATAATAACATCATTAGGTTGTATATATTGATAGGAACTAGTTAACCAATTAGCAGAGGTTAGATCTATTTTCTTAGTAGTTCTTTTTCCATCAACTTCTCGAATAATTGTTAAATCTTGTCTATTACCATCAATTGTTAAATCACCAGCTAACCCGATCGCCTGAAGAAAACTAAGACTTTTCTCTGTAAAGGTATAGGTTCCTGGTCTATTCACCTCACCTAAAACAGTGACTTTTCCATTTAATAAACGAACAGAAACATTTGGTTTAATTAAATGGCCTTCATTTTCTAAACGTTTCTTTAAGTAATTTTCTAAATCTGATGTTGTTTTATTAGCCACAGAAACTTCTCCCAAGACGGGGAAATTAATAGATTTTTTGTTAGAAACTAGGTAACCATTGATCTGCATTATTTCCAAAGAATTTGCAGCAATATTTTGAGATGAAACTTTATTATAATAAACAGACGCTTTCATCTCGAAAGAAGTTACATCAATTTGTAAAATATCATTTTCCTGAAGAATATTTTGAGATGAGCTTATTTTACTAATATCATAATTTATAATGTCTTGAAAATACAAAACTTGTTTTTTTGACACGCATGAATTAAATATTAATAGGAATCCAATGATTGGTAAGTATTTTTTATAACAATACATAAATTTATTTTTATTCATTTAGGTGATTTAAATTCAAATTTATAACATTTAACTTGTTTTTCTAATTTTTATGATGTTATTCGTATTTTAAATTTTAAAAAATTTACTCATATTAAATAATTTGAAATTTTTTAAATTAAAACTCACTATTTTTTAATAAAAATTGTTTTAGCTAAGTTATTTGTTACTATTAAAAAAGCCTAACTGATTAAGTTTTCTTTTATACCAGTTTTTGTCTTTTAATAAACTAAACAACCAAACTCGATATTCTTTGTATAATATAGATTTATAAAGAATGTTTAATTTATTTTTTAATGCTAGATAACTTTTAATTCTATTGTGTTGCTTAATAGTTTTTTCTTGATTGTTTAACTGACTACTAAAAAAATTTAAATAAGATAATGTTTTTTTTGTTTTATTATATTCTAGACTATCTACCTTATTAAAAACATCATAGCAAGCTGCTAAAAAACAATTTAAAGGATGACTAAGCTTATCTAGTTTTATCATAGCATCTTTTGCACTTGTTTTTTTTGACAATAAAAAAACATCGTAAGCATTTCGTAAGGCTATAGTCTTATAATAAAATCCATGATCATTTATTTGATTCGCTATGATGGATAAATTTAACTTATTCGAATAACTCAAAACATTAGTTTTGTCAATAACTTGAGAGTCCTTTTCAATTAACTTGAAATTAAATTCTTTATTATATTTTTTTTTATTTAAAAAATCCCTGTGAATTTCAATTGCTGCAATATTATTTTGCTTTTGGAGTCTTCTGTAGTGTTTTTTTTTATTATCAAGATAAAATTCTTTTTTTGTTACTTCAGAATATCCATTATTTCTTAAAACAGAAATCGCTTTAAGGTAATCTTCTTTTGAAAAAATAAAATCAATATCACCCACCATTCGCTCAGCTAAATCTTCATATAGACCCGCTAATAAATTCCCTGTTCCTTTTAAAAAAACAGGTTTAATGTTATTCGTCAATAATAGTCTGTTTAGTTCCTGTGCTTGCTGAAGGATTTGTTCATTCCTGTTTCTATTTAAATCGGCTATATTCTTCATATAAAGAACCAAATCAACGGGAAGGTATTTTAAAAAATTAGCTCTTTTAAGATTACAATACATAGTAGGAAATACATAATGATTGGTACTTACTTTTACCACTGCTTCCCAGTCTATAGACTTTAATTTTAATTCCTTTTCAACTTCTTGTCTATTCTTGGCTACCAAAGAGATAGTCAAACATTTTGCAACAAAATAAAGGGTTTCTTTATAATTCACTTGATATTAATTTACTCGAAAGATAATATTCTTGTTTTATAATAGATGGTAAAAATGAGAATAAAAAAAATACCCTCAAATTTGTGATTTCATTATCTCATTTATTTTTTTTTTGTAAATTTTATTTACAATTTCACTTGAAAATTCATTAGTAACTTTTTCTCTTCCTTTAATACCCAGCTCCAGTCTTTTATTCTCAGTTAAACTTATTAACTTATAAATTGCTTTTTCTAGAGAATATTTTGACTTAACTTCACATAGAAATCCATTAAATCCATCCTCAACAACATCTCTACATCCAGGCACATTGGTAGTTATTATAGGCAACTTCATAGCAGCTGCCTCTAATAAAGACCTAGACAATCCTTCACGGTAAGATGGTAAAATCATTATATCAACAGACTGTAATACTTTTTTAATATCGTCTGTTTTGCCTAAATAAGTTATTTGATTATAATTATTGGTATACTTCTCTATTTGTTTTTTTGATATGGCGGTATTATTTAGAGAGCCAAGCTCTCCAACTAATAAAAATTCTTTTTTTGGATATTTTTTTAGAACTGAAACTGCTGCATCTAAGTATTCTAAGACACCTTTATCTGAAATTAACCGACCAACAAATAAAAATTTTTTTGCAATATTTTTAGTTCTATCACAATCAAATTTATCAACATCAACTCCTGAACCAGGGATGATGGATGTGATTTTTTCATCAACTAGTTTATTTTTAATAAACAAGGTTTTATCATCTTTGTTTTGAAAAAACACATGATAACTTGATGACAAACTAAATCTATATAGTAATTTTCCAATATGTGTAGCTATTGATTTCTTTATAAATAAAGTACCTAAACCACTAATATTATTTATAGAAGGAATATTTAGTAAGTTTGCTGCAAAATTGCCATAGATATTTGGTTTAATAGTATATGATAGTATGCAATCAGGCTTTAAATCTTTAAATAATTTGTAATATTGATAAACTAATCTGACATCATTAATAGGATTAGTGCCTTTAGAATTCAAACTAACATGAAAACACTTGACATTAAGTTCTTCTAATTTAGACACATATTCATCCTCAGGAGCTACTGCAACTATACTATGACCAAGACTTTGAAATTCCTTAATTAAATTAATTCTGAAATTATAAATATTCCAAGTTGTATTAATTGATATAACTATTTTCATTTACCTTATTCCTTTAAACCACAAATTGTAAAATAAGACTCACTATTTGTTGGACTTCCAATATTAAACTAATTTAAAATTTTATTATTCTGCAAATAATTATTTAAAGTTTTATGTTATAAATTTAAAAAACATATGATTAATGAACTGAAAGATTATTTAGAGTTAAAATTTTCTCACAAAAAACAAGTTACAAAATAACCCAATTAATATTAATAAAATACCCAACAAAGTAGTAAATGAGTATGATTCATCGAAGAAGCAAATTCCAATAAAAATACTAAACACAATTTCAGAATATTTGAAAGGAACTAAAATATTAACTTCACTATTTTGAAAGGCTTTGGTCATAAATAATAAACCTAAAAAACTAAAAAATCCTAAACCAAAAAATAATAAAAACTCGTATAAATTAGGTGAGATAAAATTATTATGTGACGGAATGATTGAAAATATGAAAGTAAATAACATGAAGTAATTTATAATTATTAAGGGATTTTCCGTGTTATTAATTTTTCTAATAACTACAAAAACTAGACCTAAAGTAATAGCTGAAAACAATGCTAAAATTAAGCCTATTAAACTAATATTAAGACTAGATACTTTAATAATAAAAACTCCAAGAAATGATAAAAGAAAAAAAAATAATTGTGATACTTTAATTGTTTCCTTTAATATCATAAATGAAAAAAATAATGCAAAAAAGGGTGAAAGGTATCTTATGGAAACAGCAATACCTAAATCTAAATAATTAATACTCATAAAAAACAAAAACATTGAAATGTATCCTAGTACAGCTCTCAGGAACAACATTAATTTATTATTTCCTGAAAAACTTAATTTATATTTAATAATTAGTGGAATTGTAAATAAAAGTGTTGCTGCAGACCTAAAAAAAACAATTTGATAAACTGAAAATCTATGTAAAACCTTTACAAAAGAATACATAATCGCCAGTGAAACTGTGCTAAGGATTATGTATAAAATTTCTTTTCTGTACATGAATTTATATTCTTTAAACTAGACTACTTCATCCATTTTTCGTACCATAACTCAAATATAAAAATGAACCATAATCTTCTTGCACTTTGGTTATCACCATTAATAAAGCGGTTTCTTAAAAGTAATATCTCATCAACATTAAAAATATTCTCTTTTTCTAGTCTATCTCTACTCAAATATGTCATTAAATATTCTTTAAGCTCGTCTCTAAACCAATCCGTAATAGGAACGCCAAAACCTTTTTTGGGCCTATTCATCATTTTTTTTGGTAAATATTTATGAGTAATTTGTTTTAATAGATGTTTTTTTACACCATTTTTATACTTTAATTTTGATGGAAGCTGCGCTGAAAACTCTATCAATCTATAATCCATTAAAGGCTCTCTTCCCTCCAAACCAACACTCATGGTTGCCCTATCAACTTTAGTTAATACATCATCAACCATATATGTCCTAAAGTCAATTGCTAACATCTTATTTAAGGAATCATTATTATTAGAAAGATATAAATCAAAATTAGACTTATTAGTTTTAATCTGAGTTTTTAATAAATTAGATATTTGATTACTAGTAAAGTGCTGGCTGGTTAATTTCAACATTTCTATAGAATCCTTTGCTTTTAGGGTATTTATAGCCTTAAAATATTTAGTTTCAAAATTATAAGTGCTATTGAAGTATGGAATCTTATTAGGGTTTAAACTACTCATAATTGATACTAGTTTTGAACGAAGCCTAACTGGTATTTTATTAAATATGTTTAAATAATTTAAACATAAATCATATTTTGAATAGCCTGCAAAAATTTCATCACCTCCGTCAGCACTTAAGCTTACAGTGACATTTTTTCTAGCCAATTTACTAACTAATATGGTTGGAATAGAGGAAGGGTCCCCAAAGGGTTCATCATAAATCTCACAAAGTTTTGGAATAATTTCAAGTGCATCTTTTTGTCTACAATAATATTCTGTGTGATTTGTTCCAAGATTATTAGCAACTGCTTTTGCATAGGGGGCTTCATCAAATTTCTTTTCTTCAAAACCAATAGTAAATGTATTTATTCTTTCTGTTTTATTAGATTGTAAAATGGCTGTAACTATTGAACTATCATAACCACCACTTAAGAAAACGCCAACAGGAACATCTGACACCATTCTGTAATTAAAACTAGAAATCATTAATCTTTCTATTTCTTCAATCGCTTCCTCTTCATTAATAATCAATTTTGGTTTGTTATAAAAATCTATAACATCCCAATATTTACTTTTGTTGAGTTGTTTTGTATTTAGATCTATTTGTATATAGGATCCAGATTCTAATTTATATGTATTTTCAAAAATAGAATGAGGTTCTAAAATATATCCATATTGTAAATAATCCGCCAAGCTGGAGTAGTTTATCTTCTTAATAAAATCTGAATGTTTGTGAAAAGATTTTAATTCGCTTGAAAATAAAATTAAACCATTATAGTGATAGTAATAGCAGGGTTTTACACCAGCTCTATCTCTAATAATTATAATTTTGTTTTTCATGTTATCATAAATAACAATTAAAAACATTCCATTAAATTTTTTAACCGAATTGACACCCCATTTATGGTAGGCTTTTAAAATAACCTCTGTATCGCTATCTGAATCAAATGAATAATTAAACTTCTTAAGTTCATCTCTAATTTCTTTAAAATTATAGATTTCACCATTATATACTATAGTAAATTCATTAAATTTCATAGGTTGATGACCATGTTTTGATAAATCCAAAATAGATAATCTTCTGTGGCCTAATCCAATATTTACATTTTGAAGTTCAAAAAAATCATATCCACTATCATCAGGTCCTCTATGATGAAGAACATCGGTCATAATTTTTAAATCAGATAATTTTGATACTTTATTAAAATCGATAAATCCTGCTAATCCACACATAGAAAATTATTTAATAATCGTAATAAACATTTCAGAATTAAAATCTAATAATATATTTTTAATCATACACATTTTTAATTTTTTTTATAAGATTTGTTATTTAATGATAAATAGGTTTTTGTAATAAATAAAATTGTAAAGACAATTACATAAATAAAGAAAAAAGGAATTAATAAATACTCAATATCAATAATATAGAGAAACATAAATCCAAAAAGGAAACCTTCAATCGACAAAATATCAGCGGAGATATTTATTATATAGCTTTTAATCTTAGATAGATCTGAATTAAAAATATTTGATTTTGACTCAGTATTAACTTTACTCTGGTGAAATGCTCTTAAATATGTGTTTTTTGAAGCTAATATCAAACTCTGTAAAAAAGATAAAGCTAAACCAAAAAACAAAAATTTAGTATTAGAAAAATTCATATAACAAATAATTGAAACATTAATAGTGTATAACGGATATAATATTGAGTGAATCATGTAATCCATATAAGCACCCTTCACAGAGTAAGATTTGTAATATCTAGCAAGATCTCCGTCGCTTAAATCAAAAATTAGGTGTAACCTAAATAACAGATATGATATTATAATAAAAAGAGGGGTATTTAATAAAATCATAAAGGCACCAATCAAACCAACTATAAAAAATAAAATAGTAACCTGATTTGCATTAAACCCAAACCTATAAAAAATATACGAACAAGGTTTAGAAAATAAACTTGCAAAGTACCAAGTGATTTTAAATTTCTTTTCATTATCTCTCTTGGTTTTTTCTTTAAATTTTATAAAACTATCTTTCATAAATCATTATTTGTTTAAAGTTTTTAATATTGATTTTTCATAAAGAGGAATAATCAAATTAATTTCAAAGTTGTTATTTATTTTGTCAAATATGTATTTTTTATTAAATCTGTAGTTTAAGGCTTTTAACATCAAACTTGAAAACTCATCTAAGTCATTATCTTTGGCAATAAAGCCATTTAAATTATGATCGATTATTTCATTAATACCACCTTTAACATTAAAAACTACACATGGTTTTTTTAGAGCACCAGCTTCCAATAAAATATTTGGAAAGCCTTCATAATATGAGCTTAATAAAACAACTTTCGATTTAGCTATCCAATTATAGGGATTTGTTTTTTTACCGCCTAAAACAATTAAATTTTCTAAATTTAATTTATTAATTTTTTCTTGAAGCTTTAATCTGTTAGGACCATCACCCAATATTATGATTTTATTAATATGATGCCTAACTTTATAAGTAGCATCAATTAATCTTTCTAGACCTTTTTGATCACCCAAATTAGCAGCGCATACAATGAAATCAAATTTAGTTTCAGGTTTATTAAGCTTTATATTAGATTTCTCAATAACATAATTGACATCAATTGGATTGTTAATTTTAATAATTTTTTTAATTGGTATATTAAAATCAATAATATCATTTATCATATCATTGGATTGACATACAATTAAGTCATATCGTTTCATAAATTTTCTGTAAAGAAAATTTATGAAACTTGGATTATTATATGATTTATTTTTTTTGCTTGGCAAATTAGATTCACGTGCAATAAATATAATTTTTTTATTAAAAATATTTTTAAAAAGCATTAGATATATACTCAAATGAGATTGAAAACTAAAAACTACATCAGGTTGAATTTTTTTTAAGATTGTATAAATTTTAAAAATTGAAGATATGACTCTATTACATTCAAGATTATGAAATTTAACCCTTTGAAAATTTATATCTTGTTGAATTATTGAACCATTTATTACTACAAGATTTACAATGAACTTATCGCTAATATTGTTTACCAAGTATGAGAGAAACTTTTGTGTACCTCCTGTTCGCATAGATGGAATAATAAATACTAAGTTAATTTTATTCACAGTTTATCGTAGATTGAATTAATTTGATTAATCTGTATGGCTCCCGAAAAATGATTTTCTACTGTAGACTCAGCATTAGATATAATTTTTTGTTTTAAATCATTATTATAAATTAATTTTAAAATAATATTTGATAGATTTTCTAAATCATTAAAATCATAAGTAAACCCATTAAAATTATTTTTAACAATATCTGTTACTCCTCCCATTTCTGTGGCTAATACGGGTATCCCTTGATACATGTTTTCAATTATTGTTCTTCCAAAAGGCTCTGGTTTTTTAGAGGTATGAATAAAGAGATCATAATGATTATTAAAAATATTAGCATGAGATTGATAGCCATGGAAAACAAAAAAAGATTGTAAATTATTGTTCTGAATTAAATTTAAAATATCTTGCTTGTATGAATTATCATCAAAATCTCCAAAGACTTCAAATTTAAAGGATTTGATTTTTTTTTGTTTTAAAATAACGGCTAATTTTACTAAAATATCAATTCCTTTCCATGGGATAATTCTACCAACCCATAAAAACTTAAAAGCGTCAAGGTTAGTTTTTTCAACCTTAAATTTTACATTATTTGAAAAATTGATCCAATTATGAATTGTTTTAATTTTTTGACTTTTTACGTTTAGCTTACTCTTTAAATCATCATTTATAGCATTTGAAATTGCTATGTATGTGATTGGATAATTAATATATTTATTTAAGTAAAAGGGAATTTTCTTTTCAAATTTTCTTTGATGTTGTATGAAAGGGATATTCAACTTTATTGAAGCTATAATAGCATTAATATTTGCGGTAAACCTGTCGTTACCGTGAACAATATTAATTTTATTATTTTTAATGATTTCTAATAAAATATCTATTTTTCGTTTTTTCTTTAAATAAGAAACATATGAATAAATAAAATTTTGTTTAAGAAAACTTGGTAAATTAGTCTTTAATTTATAATTAATATCATTTGAATAATCGAGTTTCTGACTAGAAAAAACTACTACATTATTTTCATTAAAATATTTAATTAAATTTGGTATTGCGTACTCTAAATAAAAATAAATTTCAAATTTTGATTTATCAATTTTTTCTATGAGTTGAATAATGCTATTCACAGACCCCCCGTAAGCACCATTTTTAGAAGGTCTTCCTGTTTCTACATAAAGTATTCTAGTTTTCAAAATTTTATAGTATAATTTAATTTAGAATTATTTTTTGAAACAATAAACATTGCAAAAGTAAAAATTACCCAATATGGTTTTTCAGCATAACTAACTTGTGAGATATCTGACAAAAGTATAATTGTCAAAAAAAATATTGAATAAATAAAATATGGTTGATTTTTCTTTGATAAGAAAAATGATTTTAAAATGATGAAGTGGCAATAATAAAATGAAATAAAACCGGTAATACCAGTAGTTCCTAATAATTCAACATAATTATTATGAGAATATGATGAATTATTCAACACTCTAAATTGATCTATTCCTATTCCAAAAATTGGATTTTCAATCCAATATTGAAAAGCCTGAACTAAATAACCATATCTCTGATCTATACTTTGATCATTATTTATATCAAAAGAAAATATTGATAAAACCCTTTCCTGAGCATAATCAAATTCAGATAATTGATTTAAAAATAGATTTATTAAAAAAAAAGAAATTACTAATGTAAATAGAGTTTTAGAATAATTTCTATTACTATTTTGTTTGTACAAAAAAAATATTAAACAAAGAAAGACACACAATAAGCCCTGTCGTGATCCTGTTTTAAAAATAATTTCATAAACTAATATAAGCATCAAAGTTATAAGAGTAAATCTAAATAAAGATGTAAATCTAAATTTATTATTTATTTTAAAAAATAAATAAATTAATATTGCTAATGATGAGGAAAGAAGAAAGGAATAGTGATTTGGGTTTAATAAGGAGCCTGCATATCTTTTTGTTGTTTCCTCAAAATAACTTGTACTAATATAAGTTCCTATATATATATTTATTAGTAAACCTATAAAAATTCCATAAAATAAAAAATAAAAATCATCTATTAACAAGAATTGATTGTATAAAATTATCATAAATATGAATAATTGAATCAATAATAAAATTATATTGAAAGAAACAAATGCACCATTTAAGATTATACCAAAAAAACTTAAAAAAATAAAGATTAAAAAAGGAATGAGTACTTTTGGAATTTTAATATATTTTTTTTTAAAAATATTATTAAAAAAAAATAACAATAACAAAATTAAGGCCATAAAGCTTTCAATCCGAGTATTTTCTGTGTCATTAACAAATAACACGAGAAATAGTCCATAAAATAAATGACATATATTTGTTAAAAATTTCATATAACTGATTAAAGTAACTTATATAAAGTGTTATTGTATCTTATTCTTATATGTTCCCAATTATATCTGCGAATTGATTTTAATTGTTTTTCAAATTGATAATTAGAATCATTAATAATTTTATAAATTGATTCACATATTTCACTGGAACTTGAGTGATTAATCATGTATCCCCAATCCTCCAAAAGTAACGGAGCACTATCTACATTTGTTGAAATCACCTTACAACCACATGACATAGATTCTAACAAAACCTTTGCAAAACCTTCCCATATAGATGAAAGAATAAATACTTCACTTTCATTATAAATTTCAATTAATTTTTTTCTATTTTTTTGACCAACTAGCAGTACTCTATCTTCTATATTAAGTTTATTTATTTGATTTTTAATTTCATTAAACAAAATTCCCCTCCCGACTATAACTAATTGATAATCGTTGTCATTATATTTATTAATGAACCTATTAAAACCATCAACTAAATACTTTAACCCTTTTTGTGGCTTGAAATTAGCTACGGCAACTATTTGTTTTTTTCTCTCTTTATTATTGTTTTTATAAATATCATTATCAATTCCATTGAAAATCTGAACTACTTCACAATTATGAATATTTCTTAATTTATCAATATATCTTGGTGAAATACTGAAAACTAAATCAAAATTATATGATAAAAATTTGTACCATTTTGCATTTTCAATTCTAAAAAAATCTGCTCCATGAAAAGTAATTATATTTACTTTACCAAAAATATTTGAAAAAAATGAGACAAATATAAACATTGGAGAATGAATGTGGACAACATCAACTCTGTGTTTAATCATTAAGTAAATAGCTGACAAAGAAAAAGTAACAATTCGATATAATCTATTTATATTAAATATTAACTTATTTAGGAATGAGCCATGTTTTGGGTTTTCCTGAGTATAAAATTTTCTTATAACTAATTTAGTATTAGCAGGAAGTCCGAAAGGAATAGCGTCTTTTCTAAACCATGTTAGATAAATTACCTCATAATCTTTTTGATTAGAGATTTCATAACAATGCAGACCTCTCCCGCTTTCTTCGACTGTTGGGTATGACGCTAACCTTAAAATTTTTCTCATTTATTTAAAAATTTCATAAAATTTAATTTGTTTTGTAATGGTTTAATTGTTGGCCTTCCTAAATCTGCACGAGAACCTTTGTTTGTTAAAACTTCAATCAAAATTGGACCTGAAATTGTTTTTGAAATCTTAATGATATTTTCTAAATCCTTATGATTATCAACTTTATACACTGACTTATAATTTAGATTCTTGGCAATTTTACAAAAATCAATATCATATCCTATTGTTGGCTGCCCGCCAACTGAATCATGAGCTCCATTATTAATTATTATATGAATGAAATTAGATGGTGAAATATCTCCTATTATTCCCAAAGACCCAAGATGCATTAATGCTGCTCCGTCACCATCCAAACAATAAATAGCTTTAGATTGTTTCTGCATAGCAATTCCAAGTGCAATTTGACTAGAATGTCCCATACCACCAACAGTTAAAAAATCACTATCGTTAGACAAATTATTATTTACTCTAAATTCAAAAACTTCTCTTGATGTTTTTCCTGTTGTCGATACAACTATATCATCACTAGATAAGTTTGATAAAACTACTCCAATAGCTGACTCTCTGTTTAAATCATAGTTAGTTTGAATAACAGATTTTAATTTATAATCTGCAAATGAATTTTTTCTAACTATGAGTGCACAAGGGGATGAAGTTTCTTTTGAGGTATTTACAAGTCTTTCTATGCATTTTTCTGCATCATCATGATTTAAAGGAAGAATTTCATAGTTAATTTTCATTGATTCTAAAAGTTCTAATGTAACTGCTCCTTGTTTAATATGCTGAGGTTCATCTTTTACACCAGGTTCACCTCTCCACCCGATCATTAAAATCATTGGATTTGAATAAACCTCTTTATCTGCTAAAGATAATAAGGGATTAATGATATTTCCTAAACCAGAATTTTGCATGTAAACTAGAGGTATTTTATTAGTTGCAAGATTATATCCAATAGCTAAACCAATACTAGCACCCTCATTAGATGAAATAATGTGATTCTTTTTTTCTGTATTATCTGTTATGTAGCTACAAATATTTTTTAACAACGAATCTGGAACACCAGTAAAAAAGTTAATTTCATTTTTTTTAAGCAAATTATAAAATAAATCAGATTGTATCATATCAAATTATGTTTTTGTTTGTTAGTTTTTGAGATTATCAACGATTGAATTGTCTCTTTAATTATTTTTTGTGTAGATTTTAATAAAATATTTGTAAAAATGACTCCTCTTATTCCAATGTCAATTAGTAGATTTTCAGAAAAATCAAAATTATTTGAATTTTCTAGAAGTATTATTGGTAATTCTACAGATTTTCTCATTTTATTACAAAACTCAATAATCTCATCAGGAGACATCTCTGATGAATTAATCATTATGGCACTTGAACCTGAATCTAGATAACAAAGAGCTCTTCGAATTGATGAATCAATATCATTATATTTCAATTTCACTATAACCATAAAGTTATCTTTTAATTTAGTTTTATAAGCCTGGTTGATAAAATCAAAAGATATTTCTGAATTATCATCTTCACTAAATACTACTGCAGATAAAGCTAATCTTTCAATGGTTTTTAAATTTTCTAATGCTAAAATCTTATTGTTAACAATGCCATAATCAAATATTATGGGCTTATTACTGGCTTCTAAAATATTATTTAAAAGACCAAGCCTTGAACTGAAATCAACAGCTTCAATGTTTTTTTTTCCGAGAGCTATTGAGCTTGAATAGTGATCAAAATACATTCCGTCTAACTCAAAATTTTGATTATCAATTGTAATTTTAAAATTATCAATAATATTAGATGTTAAACCAGAATAAGATTCAATAATTTTAACAAGTGGTTTTGAATCAAGAATTCTTTTAAATGAACTTAATCTTATATCTGGTGTAGTTCCTAACTTCCTGATTTGTTCATTAATTTTTGTAGATGAAATACCTTCAGTGTATGGAATATCAATCACTTGGCCATTCCATTCTTTTATTATATTTATAACTTTTTTTCTTACTTTTTTTTGTATTCCAGTCTTCCAATCATCTCCATGTAATACATAGTCTGGTTTTAACAAATAAAGATTTTCTGTGTAGTCTAATGTAGTTTGCGGGATTACGTTATCTACTCCTTTAATATTTTTAATAATTAAACTTCTTAAAGAAAAATCAAGGTATGGAAGTCTTTTATAACTAACAACAGCAGCATCAGTTAAAACACCAACCGTTAAATGACCTAGCTTTGCACCTTCTTTAATTATGTTTATGTGCCCATTGTGTAAAATGTCAGCACTCATAGCAATATATACAGTTTTCATTTTTAATCTATTATAATTTTTTTTAAATCAATTTGAAAAGGATTGTTTTTTAGCCTCTGTTCGTTTACATTTTCCAAAATATTTTTTTTTTCTTTTGCAATGTCAATTCCTAAATTTTTTAAATTTAATTCAATGTCTAAATTCATTATGAAATCATCAATTAAATTAACGGAGTTTAAAGAGGTAATTCCCATTACTGAATTAAGTGTTTTAAACATATCATAAAGAAGAGTGTCATTTTTGTCAACTTTAGAAAAATTATACTTATAAATTTTACTAAAAAATAAACATACTGCGTGACCATGCTTAATATTATGATTAGTTGTAAAATAATAAGAAATTGCATGAGGAGCAGTTGTTTTAGCAATATTAATAGCTTTACCGGCTAAATTAGAGGCTAATACTATTTTTTTGTGCGACTCATAATTATTATTCAATACAGAATCATGAAGATTATTCCAAATCAACTTTAAAGCTTCAATTGAATATTTTCTTGACACAATAGTAGATTGTTTACTCCAATATGATTCTATGCTTTGAGTAAAGGCATCAAGACCAGAAATTGCTTTTTGAATAGAGTCCATTGTAAAAGAATATTTAGGATCTAAAATCACCTTATCCGGATACAGAGACTCATTATTAACAGAATATTTAGTGTTATCTATATATAGGACAGCAAAAGAAGTTTCCTCCGAACCAGAACCAGCTGTAGTTGGAACTAATAATAGTGGGCATTTTCGCTTGAATGAATTCATAGCTAAAATAGTTTTAGGCACAGATAAAAGTGATTCTTTTTGAAAACTTGATATCAATTTACCCATATCCATTACACTACCTCCACCAACTGATATTATAGCATCACAATTATGTAAGTTGTACAAATCAACTCCTTTTTTAACATCATTAAATTTAGGATTAGTGTCAAAGTTATGAAATCGAACAAAATTATATTCATTTTTATATTTATCTATGACTTTTGAAAAACCACAATGAGTGTATGATGATTTTCCTGAAACAAGTAAAATGTTTCTAGATTTGTATTTGTTTAAAAAATTACTTAAATCATTCATTTTTTTAATTTATTTTTTTAGTTTATGAAAAATGAAAATAAATTTATTCTTGTAATAAATAAAATCACTTTTTTTTATTAATAAAAAATCGAAAATACTTATACCAGTATCAAATTTAAAAATAAAGGATAATATTAATAAACATATCAAATGTGAAAAGTTATAGGCAAGTCCTAAAGCCTTTAGTGCGTTATCATTAAAAACATTTAAAAATATAAAACTCAGAATTGAAATAACAATAGCTCCTATTGAATAAGCTAATATAGGTATAAACTGTTTTGGGGTTTCTCTTGAAGTAAAATCTCTGTGAAGTATGACACAAGAAGAATGAAAGATAACTCCAGGGATAAACCAGTAAAAATTTTCTGCTGCATAATTAAATTTATCTCCATAAAATAGTGAAACATAAAAAGATCCTAATAAATAAATCAAAACCGATGCTATAATTGTAAGAAATAAGGTGTTTCTTGTAACTTTTGCGATAGTATTATGAACGTTATTATCGGTTAATTCAGATACTTTAGGGGTTAAAACAAGACTAATACTCATTTTAATAAAAGAAATCATTCCAATAATTGATAAAACAATTCCATACTGACCTACTATATTTGAATCAGTGAAATATCTTAAAATATAAATTTGTACTGAGGATAAAATCATTAAACTTATCTTAAGTATATGTTGCTTAATTCCATATTTTAGATTTACTAAAAAGGTATTAAAATGAAATCTTAGTTTGATTTTTTCAAGTTTATATATTTTGTAAAAAATCCAACCCCCTGCTATAAAAATAGAAAGTATTTGTGAATAAATTGCGGATAAAATATTACCATTAAAAACAATTAACATTATTGAAATTAATATTAGGAAACATATAGGTTTTAAAATCAGATAAGTATTAAAAATATCAAATCTAAATAAACCTCTAACAATTATTGAAAGAATACTAGAAATCATTATAACTGGCAAAACTAATGCCAATAAAAGAATGTAAAATGAATTACCTTCAAGTAAACTATTTGATAAATAATCTCTAAAAATAAATAAAGCTAAAGAAGAAAAAAATCCTATAATTATTGAAAAAGATATAGTATTTTCAATTACCTTAATTTGTATACTTTTTTTTCGTCTAATATTATAAATTCCTGCTGCACCTAAACCAAATTCAAAAAAGATAAAGATATTTTGAGCTAATGTAAAAAAAAGAGTGTAGACTCCAAGACTTGATGGCCCCACCCATCTAGCTAAAATAATAGAATTAAACTGTCTAACTATCTTTTCTAATACCTGAAATGAAAAAACAGATAATATGGTTTTAAAAAACTTCATTATCTTGTTTTTTTAATTTTCTATAATACATTAAAAAACAGTGAATTAGATTAAATAAATATATAAATGAATATAATATAATTAAAAAACTAGTAATTTTAAAAAAAGAAAAAATTATTAAAAATGGACCTAAAACCCCCCCCAAAACAAGAGTGTTTTTGTAAATTATTTTTGATATTGTAGGTTTTTTATTTTTATTTAATTGAAAATTATTCTTTACTAAGTTTTCAGAATACCTGTTAGAAATAATTATCCTCAACGCATAAGTTATTGATGCTATAAAAGATAAAAATAATACTATATCTGAAGCAGATGAGTGGATATTAATAGTTAAATAATCAATAAAAATATCTGAATTATTAAACAGACCAAATCCAATAAAAAACCACATAGGTGTTATAATAAACTCACCTAAAGAATCATCTAAAAACTTCCCTAAACTTGAGTTTTTTTTATTGTATCTAGCAATATGCCCATCAGAACAATCTAATAAGTAACTTAAATTCAGTAAAATAGCTCCAACAAAGCTGTTATGGAGTTCTGATGGATAAAAAAAAACAAATGATAATAGACCTGCAATAAAAGATAAATAAGTTATAGTGTTGGCTGGAATATTAAATCTAATTGCTGACCAAGATACAAACAATGATATCCTGCCAATTACTAACCATCTCCATAATTTAAATTTATTTTTTTTAAGTTTAGCTTTTGGGTATAATAATTTAAAATCACTATATCTCGGTTTTTTTAATTTATTAATCAATGACATAAAAACTTTCTTTTTTTGCAATATTATACTCCTCTTCAGTATCAACTTCTAACCATGGTCTGTTTTTAACATCTACAAAATTAATTTCTTGTCCTTCAAGAGCCATGTCAGCAATAGCTTTAGTATAATAATCATCATTATAAATTCCTTTAGAAACAATATAATTCATTCTCTTTTTCAATAATTTGGAAGCTTTTCTTGAAAATTTAGAAATTCCAATAAAATTACCGTCTCCTCCGTCTACTGAGACATGACTTCCTATGTCTTTAATTAAATTATTAACAATGTTAACTCTCATAGTAGACTCATCACATTTACTTATGTCTACCATAAATGAAAAGTCAGATTTATTTGAAATTAATGAGCCTAAGATATCAGGATGAATTAATAAATCTGAAAATAAAATTAATAAATCATCATTTAATAAATTGGAATGATAATTTAAAGTATATAAGTTGTTGGTTTTTTCAAAATCAGGATAATAATAGTAATTAACTTTGTCTTTTAATATTTTTTTTATTTTATCACTTTCAAAACCTGTAATTACATCTATATTAAATATTCCAAATTTATTTAAAAGTAAAATTTGATGCTCAATTATAGAATTATTATGTAATTCAAGTAAACATTTTGGTTTTGATGAAGTTAGCCCTTTCATTCTACTTCCTGTACCTGCTGCTAGAATTATTGCTTTCATAATTTTATTGTTTGTGTTTCCAAAATGTTCTTATTCTCATTAATCCGTCAATCGAATGAATAACACCTTCTTTTTCGCCATTACCAGAAATACCAAAACCTCCAAATGGAGCATTCTCGGTTCTGTAGCCAGGACTACCATTCCAAGAAAATTGTCCAACTGAAATACTTTTTGAATATCGTTCTGCAGTAGAACATGAAGATGTTGCAATTGCTCCTGCAAGTTTAAATGATGATGAATTTACAATGTTAATACACTCTTCTATAGATTTAATTCTGATTATTGGAGCTATTGGTCCAAAAGTTTCATATTTAACTAAATCCATATCTGGTTTTACATAATCTATTATAGTGGGTGAATATAATGCACCATCAACTTGATTTCCATAAATTAGCTTAGCTCCATTATTTAATGCATTATTTACACGATTAAATATATTTTTTGCTGAATTTTCATCTATTAGAGTGCCAAGATCGTTTTTTTTATCAAATGGATTTCCATAAGTCAACTTCATTGCTTTCTTCTTAAAGTTGAATATAAACTCATCTGCAATAGAATTGTGTAGTAGGATTCTTTTTATCGAGGTACACCTTTGACCACAGTTATCAAATGCAGACAAAGCTATAGATGAAGATAATTCTATATCCGCGTCATGATCAACTACAAATGCAGCATTACCACCTAGTTCAGGAATATATTTTTTAAGATAATTATTGTTATCTAACATCATTTTTTCTATAGCTTGACCGACTTCTACACTACCTGTAAAAGAAACTACATTTAATAACTTAAATGAAACTAATTGCTTTACCGTTTCTGGAATATCAAAACCATTCAATACAATAAAAGCTTCATCGGGTAAACCACACAAAGTAAATATTTCCCTTAATCTATATGCGCTCAAAGGAGTCTTTTCTGATGGTTTTAAAACAATTGCTGTTCCCGCTGCAACTGCAGGGGCAATTTTGTGTACTACTTGATTAAGAGGGTGATTAAATGGAGTAATAGCTACAGCAAGATCTACTGGTTCTTTAATAACACTTAGTTCTACATTAGATTTTGAATCTTTATTTTGGTATAATGAGGAGATATCTGTTGAATCAAGTTTCTTCGCATGCTCGGATGAATAATTTAGAACATTTATAGCTCTATTAACTTCATATGTAGCTTGTTTTATTGATAATCCTGATTCTTTAGTTATCAATAAGGCTTCAGTATTAATATTTTTTTTGTAAAAGTCAGCACATTTTTTTAAAATCTCAGATCTATCAATTGAACTAATCTTATAGTTGAAGTTAAAAGCACTAATAAGACTTTCATCAATTTTTTTTTTAGATTTTAAATTTATTGAGCCAACTTTTTTACTATTAAAGGGATTGTAAATAATTAATTTATCTGATGAATTCATTTTTATTTTGTTCCTGGAATTAAAGTTAAAATTTCTTTGATTGACATACAGTTTTTTTCTGCTGCTTCTAATGATCTTTCATTTTTTAAAATCATTTCTGCTGTTTCTTTCATTGAAGGGTATGCAGATCTTAATAAGTGATTCGCATAAATAACAATATTAACACCCCAATTAATAAATTCAGCTTCTTTAATGTGATTGTATGTTGAAGGCACAATAATTATTGGCGTAATTTTATCATTTTTTCTAAAATTTAGACAAAATTCTTTAATATCATCACCTGATTTTTCTTTACTGTGAATCATTACTCCATCTGCTCCAGATTCAACATATGCTGTAGCTCGCTCTAGCGCATGTGAAACATCATTCCCAAGGATTAAACTCTCAATTCTAGCTATTAGCATAAAGTCGGTATTTACTTGAGCGTGTTTACCTGCTTTAATTTTATTACAAAAATTCTCAATTGAATCTTGAGTTTGCTTTACATCTGTTCCAAATAAAGAATTTTTCTTTAAACCAGTTTTATCCTCAATAATTATTGCTGAGACCCCTAATCTCTCCAATGTTTTAACCGTAAAAGTAAAGTGTTCAATTTTTCCTCCTGTATCACCATCATATATTATTGGCTTTGAAGTAACCTCCATTAAATCATTAATATTTGTTAATCTTGAAGTTAAATCTACAGCTTCTATATCCGGTTTACCTCTGGACGTTGAATCTGTCAAACTACTAGCCCACATTCCATCAAATTCTCTATAACTATTTTCATCTTCAAAAGAAACATTTTCAGCAATTAACCCACTTAAACCATTATGAGATTCAATTATTCTTGTAATTTTTTTTGAACTAATTAACCTTCTAAGTTGTTTGCATCTGGTATCTGGTGAAACACCTAAAGATTTTATATGATTATTCATTTTAGTTGATGAAATATCTTTTGTAAAAGGAATTTCTATTAATTCCCCACCCCATAGCTTTAGCAAGTCAACTACTTCTAGTCTAATATTTTTTCTGAAACCTGTTTTCCAATCATCTCCGTGGACAACGAAATCAGGTTTAATTGATAACAAATTTCTTTTGTAACTTCTTTCCTCCTGAGCTATAACTTTATTAACTCCCTGAATATTAGAAATTATTTTTTTTCTATTTTGGAAATTAATGAAAGGCAACCTCTTATGTTCAGCAACTGCTTCATCAGTAAGTAAACCAACCGTTAAATCTCCTAAAGATCTTGCTTTTTCAATTATTTTAATATGTCCATGGTGAATTAAATCAGCCGATATTGCTACATATACTTTTTTGTTTTTTTTATTATTTTTCATTATTTAATTAATTAAATTATTTCTTATTTGTAAGGTTTTTATAATACCAACTAACTGCAGATTTAAAATCTGTTTCAGTTGAAAAAAAAGGCTCGTAGTCTAACATCATTTTTGCTTTGGATATATCGGCTAAAGAATGTGGAACATCACCTTGTCTAGTCGGTCCAAAATGAACTTTGATGTTAGTAATATTAGAATCAAAAACAGCTAAATATTTTTTTAAATATTCAATTAGTTTTAAAAGTGATGTTCTTTCGCCGCATGCAGTATTATAAACATTATTTAATGCCTTCTTATTTTTTGTAGTCATACATAAAACATTCATCTGAATAACATTATCAATGTATGTGAAATCCCTTGAATAAGAACCATCTCCGTTAATTATTGGAGATTCGTGATTTATTAGTTGTTTTACAAAAAGTGGAATAACTGCAGCATATGCACCATTTGGATCTTGACGTCTTCCAAACACATTAAAATAACGAAGACCTATATAATCTAGACCATATGATTTTTGAAAAATATCAGCGTAAAGCTCATTTACATATTTAGTTATAGCATATGGTGAAAGGGGGTTTCCGATTTCATACTCAACTTTTGGAAGTTTTTCAGAATCACCATAGGTGGAACTACTTGCTGCAAAAATGAAACGTTTGACTTTTTTATCTCTAGCTGCTACGAGCATATTTAAAAACCCAGAAATATTTACCTCGTTTGAAGTGATGGGATCTTTGAGTGAACGGGGTACTGAACCCAAAGCAGCCTGATGAAGGACATAATCTTGTTCTTTACATGCCGATTGACAAATTTCTAAATCTCTAATATCACCATTAATTAATGTAAATCTTGGATGATTTAAAAACTCCTGAATATTGTGTTTGTGACCTGTAGTGAAATTATCTAAACAAGTTACATTGGCATCACATGAGAGTAAATATTCACACAAATTTGAGCCAATAAAACCAGCTCCTCCTGTAACTAGTATATTTTTATCTTTTAATTTGAAATCAGGTTTCATTATAGTTTGTGTGTGTAATTGTTTAAAAATCCTTTTACATCGTAGACAATTGAATCTGCACTACTTTTTAGTTTATCTAGGTCTATCTCTTTATACTTATCATGAGCAACAGCTAAAATGATAGCTTCAAAATTACTCATTGGAACATCGTTTAAAACTTCCAAATTATACTCATCATTAACTTCTTCAGGATTAGCCCAAGGGTCATAAATTGTGGTATTTAATCCAAAATCTATTAACCTATCAATAACACCTAAAACTCCTGTATTTCTAATATCTGGACAATTTTCTTTGAAAGTTATTCCTAAAATTAAAACCTTGGCATTTTTCACAGCTTTTCCACTGGCAATTATTGCTTTAATCACTTCATCAGCAACAAAAGCCCCCATTGAATCATTAATTCGTCTTCCAGACAGAATAATTTCTGGGTTGTAGCCCAGTTCTTGTGCTTTTTGCGCTAAATAATAAGGATCTACTCCGATACAATGCCCCCCAACTAGACCAGGCTTGAAAGGCAAGAAATTCCATTTGGTGCCGGCTGCTTCTAATACAGATTGAGTATCTATATCCATCAAGCTGAATATTTTTGCCAATTCATTTACAAAAGCTATGTTGATGTCTCTTTGAGAGTTTTCTATCACCTTGGCTGCTTCAGCTACTTTTATTGAAGGTGCCAAATATGTACCCGCTGTGATTACAGATTTATATAAATCATTTACTTTATCTCCAGTTTCAGTCGTTGACCCTGAAGTTATTTTTAATATTTTTTCAACAGTATGTTCTTTGTCTCCTGGATTAATTCTTTCAGGTGAATATCCTACAAAAAAATCTTTATTAAATTTTAAGCCTGAAATTTTCTCTAAAAATGGCACACAATCATCTTCGGTAGCTCCTGGATACACCGTAGATTCATAAATGACGATATCCCCTTTTTTTAACACTATACCAACTGTTTCACTTGCTTTTTTAAGTGGTATTAAAATGGGTCTATTATTTTTATCAACTGGTGTTGGAACAGTTATAATATAGTAGTTACAATTTTTTATTTTGTCTACTTGATTTGTACAAAAGAGTCCGATTTCATCAGAGTCTTCTCCAATGAGAACAGATTTCAAGGTTTTATTATCCACCTCTAATGTAGAATCTATACAGGACATTAACTCTGTTATTCTATCGGTATCAATATCAAATCCAACTACTGAATATTTGGTAGCAAAAAGTCTTGCCAATGGCAAACCTACATATCCTAAACCAATAACTGCTATTTTATTTTTTCTCATATTTTTTAAACCACTCTATAAATTTACCAAGACCAACCTTAATTGAAGTGCATGGCTTATATCCAATATCATGAATTAATTTGTCAATATTCGCAAATGTCCTAGGAACATCTCCTTGTTGCATTGGATACATTTCTTTAATTGCTTTCTTACCCATAACCTTTTCAATAGTAGCTATGAAGTTGTGTAAGCTTTCAGTTTTGTTATTACCTATATTATATATTTTATAATTATCTCTTGAATCAATATTCTTTTCAATGATCTTAGTAACACCTTTCACAATATCATCAATGTAGGTAAAATCACGCTCCATTTCACCATTATTAAATACTTTAATAGGTCTATTATTAGAGATAGCATCTGCAAATAGATAATAAGCCATATCTGGTCTTCCCCACGGACCATAAACTGTGAAAAATCGTAATCCTGTAGTTTTGAAACCATATAAGTGTCCATAAGTATGCGCCATTAATTCATTACTCTTCTTTGTTGCGGCGTATAAACTAATTGGATGATCAACATTATCTGTGGTTTCAAAAGGCACCTTTTTATTTTGACCATATACACTAGAACTACTAGCATAAACCAAATGCTTTACTTTATGATTTCGACACCCTTCAAGTATATTTAAAAACCCTGAGATATTGCTATCAATATAAGCTTTTGGATTTTCTATAGAATATCGAACACCCGCTTGAGCAGCAAGATTGCAAACTAGTTCAAATTGTTCTTGCTTAAATAAATTATCGATACTTTTAGTATCAACTAGATCTATTCTAGAGAATCGTAAAGAAGTGAATTTAGCACTTTGAACTTCATTTTTAAAGAGTTCCGTTTCAACTTGGCTAAACCCTAATTCGTTTAATCGATCAAACTTTAATTGTGGTTCATAATAATCGTTAATGTTGTCAATACCATAAACTTCGTGACCTTTATTTACCAATTTTAAACAGGTGTGAAATCCAATAAATCCTGCAGCTCCAGTAACTAATATTTTCATTTACTTTTTTCCTATTTGATAATATTCAAATCCTTTTTCCTCGAGGCAAAATGTATTGTACTGATTACGACCATCAAAGATAACAGGTGTTTTCAATTGTATTTTCATCTCTTCAAAATCTGGAGAGCGAAACTCTTTCCATTCTGTTAGTAGAACTAAGGCATCTGCATTATTTAAAACTTCATATTTAGAAGCTTCATAACTTATGTTTTGAACCCCTTTTAAATAATGCTCTTTTGCTTCATTTACTGCTTTCGGATCATATGCTTTTACCATAGCTCCTCGCTTTATTAATTCTTTAATCACATAAATTGCTGGGGCTTCTCGCATGTCATCTGTTCCGGGTTTAAATGCCAACCCCCAAACACCAAAAGTATAACCTGTTAAATCTTCTCCAAATCGTTTGACTATCTTTTGAGCGATGACTAATTTTTGTGCATCATTCACTTCTTCAACTGCGGTGATTAATTTGGACTCATACCCATTTTCTTTAGCAATTTTGGTAAGTGCTTTTACATCTTTTGGAAAACAAGACCCACCATAACCAGCACCTGGATATATAAAACTATATCCTATTCTTTTGTCTGAACCAATACCAATACGTACTTGATTTGCATCTGCGCCCACTTTTTCACAGATATTAGCAATTTCATTCATAAAAGATATTTTGGTTGCTAGCATCGCATTAGCAGCATATTTTGTCATCTCTGCAGAACGAATATCCATAGATATAAATCGATCTCTAGACATGCAGAAAGGATGATACAGCTCTCTCATTTTATTCATTGCATAATCACTATCAGTACCAATAACTACTCTATCTGGTTTCATAAAATCATCTATCGCTGCACCTTCTTTTAAAAACTCGGGGTTAGAAACCACATCAAATTCTAAGTCTGAATTTCTAATATCTAATTCTGCTTGAATGGTTGTTTTCACTTTATCTGCAGTACCAATGGGTACAGTGGACTTGTCAACTACAATCAATCTTTTTTGCATCAATTGACCTATTGATTTGGCGACTGCTAAAACATATTGTAAATCTGCAGATCCGTCATCCCCCATAGGCGTGCCTACAGCAATAAATGCAATTTCAGAATTTTGTAACGCTTCAGACAATTCGGTAGTAAAAAACAAGTTTTTATTTTTTATATTTTTTAAAACCATAGTTTCTAAACCTGGCTCAAAAATAGGAATGAGGCCTTGCTTTAATTTTTCAATCTTTACTGGATCTATATCTACACAAGTAACTTTATTTCCCATCTCTGCAAAACAGGTTCCCGAGACTAGCCCAACATATCCTGAGCCTATGACTGTAATGTTCATTTTCTATAATTTATAAACTAAATAAATTTTAATTTTCTTATTTTAATTATTTACCTTCCAAAATCATCTTGTACTCTTATAATATCTTCTTCATTCGATGGAATTTTATCTGTATGCTGCCATATTTCAGCAACTACAGCATAATCATCCAAGCCAACAAGACGATGTCTTACTCCTTGATTGAGTTTCAATTGACTTCCAACATCAAACACTTTCATTTCAGTTTCAATATCCGTTTCACTTTGAACTACACCTACTTTACCTTGATAGACTTGCCATATTTCTTTACGTCTGTTGTGATACTGCCATGATAGCTTCACCTGAGGTTTTATCATTAAAATTTTGGGACTCAGCTTTCCATCAATTTTTAGGGTATTAACATCAATACCATTAAAAAAATGATTAGAAAAGTTTTGGACCTGATTTTCATCAATATAATAAAATGCTCCCCAAGGTCTTTGTAAATCAGCATTAATAATGGTAAACCCTAAACTTTGAAGTTCTTGTTGTATTTTTTTATATAAATTTACTGACATTGTTACTTATATTAGCTACAAAAATAATCATTTTAAACGGCTTCGCCCTCACTACTCACAGTAATGGTTGTTTTTTAAATAAAAAATTTCAATTGATTAACTCAATTGAAACGATACTATAGCACCAAGTTTTTTTAACTGCGCTATACAATTTCTCCCTTTTTGGGAAAGTAAAATGGCCTCTTGCTCCAATAAAGGCACTTTGACTGTACCCCCAATTTTAAGCGCATTTTCATCAATCTGTAATGTATTGTTTTGGTAGCATTGCATAGCAACAACCTCGGTATTAGAAACCACTGCACGCTTCCCTTGATCAAATAAATACCTGACCACTCCCGGAATATCAAAAACTATATTTGGATCTTTATTTTCTAAATTAACCAACACCATAGATGGAAGTAAAGCGATAGTAATCTTCTTCTTTCGATCAGACCATTGCCGTGTTAGTGTTTGAGTTGGAGTATATGCTTCGATACCAAATGAAATTAAAAATTCTAAAACTTTTAATTCATGTCTAGGTCTCGTGAACAAAACAAACCACTTTATAGGGATTATATCAGTTGTTTTTTCCATTTATTTGATAAACTAAAAATTAACCTTTAATAAATATTTAAAGACTGTTACAACCTTAAAATAAAGATTAAATTGTTGTTAATTTCTCTGCAAAGATATTCATTTACTTCATATAAAGAAGTATTATTTAATTGATTTAAATATAAAAATACAGTATAATATTTAAAGATTTGATAATAATTATGTTTCCCTAATTTGAATATGATAATCCATAGTTTTTATCGATGTTAAGAATTCTTAAAAAAAAGTAATATTTATCAATTATAAACAAATATTATAGAACCCTAGAAAAAGAATAAAAAATTTAATTTATTTAAAATAAATCTGAGTTCTTGATTAACACTTGATTTGCATCTTTAGCAGACACTTTAATATCTTTTGGATGTAATCTCCAATCTATAGCTAAATTCTTATCATCATATGCAATACCTCGCTCAGATAATTGATGATAATAATTATCTACCTTATACGTTAAAACAGCTTCATTACTTAGCACAATAAATCCATGAGCAAACCCTCTTGGAATAAGAATTTGTTTTTTATTCTCCTCAGACAATTCAATAGCAATGTGCTTTCCAAAAGTTGGAGAATCTTTACGAAGATCAACGGAAACATCTAGAACAGTTCCTTGAAGTACTCGAACTAGTTTGGTTTGCGCATATGGGCTAGTCTGATAATGTAAACCTCTCAATACACCATAAGATGATTTCGATTCATTTTCTTGACAAAAATTGACAGGAAATCCCAAAAATTTTTCGAGTTTATCTTCTCTAAAAGTTTCTGAAAAGTAACCACGATCATCAGATAAAGTTTTTGGTTCACATAAAATTACATCAGGTATTTCTAATCTGGTAAAATTCATTCTATAATTCTTTTGCCCGTTGGATTAAATATTGACCGTATTCATTTTTAATGAATGGTTCTGCAAGCAGTAAAAGCTGTTGTTTGGTAATGTACCCCATTTGGTATGAAATCTCCTCTAAACAAGCTACTTTGAGACCCTGTCGGTTTTCTATGGTTTGAATAAAATTAGAAGCCTCTAATAAAGACTCATGAGTACCGGTGTCTAACCATGCAAAACCTCGCCCCATAAGTTCCACTTTTAAATTCCCTTGACTTAAATACGCTTGATTTACCTCTGTGATTTCGAGTTCACCTCGAAAGCTAGGTTTAATATTTTTAGCAATATTGATCACAGAGTTTGGATAAAAGTAAAGTCCAATCACTGCATAATTACTTTTTGGATTTTTTGGTTTTTCTTCAATACTTAAAGCTTCTCCATATTCATCAAAGTTTACCACTCCGTAACGTTCTGGATCCTTTACATAATACCCAAAAATGGTTGCCTTTCCTTTATCTGTTAAATTAGTGAGCGACTTTGCTAGTAGATCTGTTAGTCCCTGACCATGAAAAATATTATCGCCTAGCACCAAACAAACATCGTCATCTTGAATAAAGTCTTCAGCTA
>Ga0233426_10000820_pt1 | contig 30982 bp, 23 predicted proteins | sample SI_118_April2016_6_FD_179875 | JGI IMG/M metagenome (GOLD analysis project Ga0233426, IMG submission 179875) | Seawater microbial communities from Saanich Inlet, British Columbia, Canada - SI_118_April2016_10_MG | ecosystem: Environmental > Aquatic > Marine > Inlet | place: Canada: British... | reverse complement strand
GCTTCCTTCAGACCCCACCGTTAGCCAGTGACGCCCTTGCCATTCAGATTATCTTCCCCTTAGTCGGGGTGATAAGGCATCTTTCAGCCTATCGGGTTTGCCAGCTTCGCTGGGCAAACAAAAAAGCACCAATCAATGGTGCTTTATTCGTTACTCATTACTTGAATGTAAGAGTATTAAAAAGACTAAATTACTGTTTTTTGAATCTACGTGATGCTAAACCCATAATGCCTAATGCGAAGATCGCAAGAGTAGTTGGTTCTGGGACTTGATTTACTAATCCATTAGTCCTTACTACCATAGTTTCGTTGTATGAGCCGGTAGGAATACGAACTCGAGTGCCACCATAATCACAATGAGACCATCCGTTGTCGAACCACGCGGAAGCACATTTATCACTAGAGGAGAATGATGCTACACTTGGCAATAAGGCCCATTCTGCCACGGATGCGAACCTCCAAGTACTTACACCTAACTGTGTATTTAAAATATCATCGTACACTCCGCCCGCATATTCCCAATTATTTACAAGCTGAGCACAGCGACCATCACATGGTGAAGCCCAAGCCCAATCTAAATTACCGACAGTAACTATTTCATCAGCTAGTGGATCTGTAATTAAAGTAGCATTAGCAAAACCACTAACAGATAACACCAAACCAACAACAGCTGCTTTTAACATTTTTATATTCATAAAACTTCCTTTGTAATACATTCCATGGAATAGAATGATATTTTTAATTATTGTTAACGTACCTACAGCAGTAATTGTGCCAATAATAATTAAGCTATTATTTTCAAAGCCATGGTTGATTTCTCATACCAAAAATGGAAGCAATTACATTCATAGTGTAAAATATTTGGACACATGCGCAACCTTGGTTGCTTGTTTTTCGTACAGTTTTTTGGTGTTAATTGAATAAGCACAATGACTACTACCCAAAAAATACATTCTTGCGTGATCCCGCGTATTAAACAACTTCCTTAGCACTTATACTTAGTAATAATATTGAACGAGCAAGTAAGACAGGTAAACCATCAATTATGACACCGGTCTTCATTAGGAAAATACCAGTAACACTATATAAAATAAGCTGGGACAAGGTATGAATATCGGACAACTAGCCTTACAAACACCTAATAGAAGTAGTAAAAAAGCCTGTTTTTCGTACAAGATAAAAATGATACACTGTAAACTTATCTATACGCATTAAAAAGGTTTCAATATGCCAGCAGAGAACAAAGCATCTACCAGTAAATATATGGCTGGCTATATAAGACATCTAATCAATCAAGCCATTCAAAACGAATTAACCAACTTACCAGCAACACTTTCAGAAATTAAAGACCCTATTCAAAGATTAAACTTTTTAACTAAGTTAATGCCTTTTGTTTGTGCGCCCATTAAGCAAGTAGGTGTTATGACAGCTAGAAGGGAATCAGGCGAAGATTAATAAACTTTTACTTAAATATTTGGAGTAAATAACAATGCCAAAAGGTCATCATTACGGGAGAACACAAATAAGGGCTTACACTGGTGAGTATCATCGGATACATGCCAATGTATTTAAGCATTTACTCACTTCACCATTAGGTATTTATACAATCAACGCAGAACATCTAAGTGATAATCATAGTAAGTTAGTATTAAAAGAAAATAAAAATGATGTTAGATATGTAGAATTCACCATAAACGATAAACCTCACAAAATAGCCTTAAAGCGCGATAATCGAAGCGCCAGCAATAAACTATACATAACTTGCCCATACTGCCAAAAACAGCGACAAAGCCTTTACGCGATCAAATACGCCTATGGTTGTCGGCAATGTATCGGCTTACATTACGCCAGCCAAAGTGAACGCCCAAACGAGCGGCTAATGAGGCGCATTAGAAAGCTAAGAAAAGAGCTATGGGGTTTTGACTGGCCTGACGTAAACAATATGTTTGAAAATATTTATTATTGGCCTAAGCCTAAATGGATGCGTTGGAAAACATTTGAACAAAAAAGAAATCAGATAACCGAGTTAGAAAAGAAATATTGGCCTATGGTAGATGTTCAAATGAAGGCTATGTTTGGAAATGGCTTTATTAATGACTTTTGATTATAGTAACACTCAAAGTAACACTGACAGCAAGATGAAAACCAAAAGCCATAACTAACAGTTAGTTAACCAACCTAAACGACGTCCCTCAGGGACGCCAAAATTACGAACGATGACACTCTATTTCACAGTAATGAACTCCTCTGATGAAGCTGTACTGCCCCTTCATAATATAATACAAACTATTTGAATATATTCTCTTCTTGAAATAGACGTCCATAAAATTAACAAATCAATTTTTTGCTAGTATCGATTTTAAATCAAAATATTGAAATGACGAATATCCCCTTAGTCTGTTATGAAATTAGGATTTCTAAACAGGTTTATTAAACATTCATACCATGCTAACCATGAGCAATTAAGACCATTAATTCTGAAAATAAAAAAGCCCCGTAAATACGAGGCTTTTTTGAATCTTAACAATTAGACTAATGCTCATTGACTGATTGTTCTAATGTAACGTCCTTGTCACCTGCAATTGAGATATTACTCAATGCTGCTGAAACAGCTAATACGATTACCGCAAAAATTACTGTAGTCAGCTTAATTCCTCTCGGAGGTGACCTGTTCATAAATGTTCCTGTGTCAGGTGTTTTTGTTGTTATTTTTACATCTGTACAAAACTCAACCAATCTATACGATTAATATCTATAATTCAACAATATAAAATTAAAATTATACTTTAAAATCAAAACCTCCCTACCTTTACATTTAATTAACATTACTGAGGTTTTGAACGGTTTAATCTAACTAATACTAAAAAAAACACTTTTTTGCATAATATCGTTTGCAGTTTAGGGGCGGTCTAGGCGAAAATAGCGCCACTTTCACCTTCATATACTTAATTTGATTAAGTATAAATATAATAAAGATTTGGAGTTTATATGCCGTCTCGTCAAGAATTGGCCAATGCAATTAGAGCTTTAAGTATGGATGCCGTACAAAAAGCGAAATCAGGACACCCTGGAGCCCCAATGGGCATGGCAGATATTGCCGAAGTATTATGGCGTGATTTTTTAAAGCATAATCCAACAGATCCAAACTGGGCTGACCGCGATAGGTTTGTTCTATCAAACGGCCATGGTTCTATGCTTATTTATTCTTTATTGCATTTAACGGGTTATGAATTACCGATTGAAGAATTGAAAAACTTCCGTCAATTGCATTCTAAAACACCGGGTCACCCTGAATATGGTTACACGCCAGGTGTTGAAACAACAACAGGCCCATTAGGTTCAGGTATTTCTAATGCTGTTGGTATGGCTATTGCTGAAAGAACACTTGGTGCACAGTTCAACCGTGAAGGCCACAACATCGTAGATCACAATACTTATTGTTTCTTAGGTGATGGTTGTTTAATGGAAGGTATTTCACATGAAGTATGTTCTTTAGCCGGTACTTTAGGTTTGGGCAAGTTAATTGCTTTTTGGGATGACAACGGCATTTCAATTGATGGAAACGTTGAAGGTTGGTTTACTGATGATACACCTGCTCGTTTTGAAGCATACGGATGGCATGTAATTAGTGTTGACGGACATGACTCAGATGCTATCGCTGCCGCGATTGTTGAAGCTAAATCAGTTACTGACAAACCTTCAATGATTTGTTGTAAAACGATTATCGGTTTTGGCTCACCTAATAAAGAAGGTACACATGACTGTCATGGTGCACCATTAGGTGATGACGAGATTGCTGCAACACGTAAAGCATTAAACTGGCCGCATGCTCCTTTTGAAATTCCTGCTGATGTTTACGCTGATTGGGATCAAAAAGAAAGAGGTCAATCAAGCCAAGTTTCTTGGAACGAACAATTCTCTGCATACCAAGAAGCTCACCCAGAACTTGCCGCTGAATACGAGCGTCGTGTTATTAAAGGTGATTTGCCAAGCGACTTCGAAGAAAAAGCGAATGCATTGGTACTAGCGACTCAAGAAAAAAGCGAGAGCATTGCTTCACGTAAAGCGTCGCAAAATACCATTGAAGCTTTTGGCGCAATATTACCTGAGTTACTGGGTGGTTCTGCCGATTTAGCGGGTTCTAACTTAACATTATGGTCAGGCTCTAAAGGCATTGAAACTGACCCTGCTGGTAACTACATCTATTACGGTGTGCGTGAATTTGGTATGAGCGGTATTATGAATGGTGTTTCGTTGCACGGTGGTTTCATTAACTACGGCGCTACGTTCATGATGTTTATGGAATACGCACGTAACGCGGTTCGTATGTCAGCACTAATGGGTATTCAAAACGTTTTTGTTTACACCCATGATTCTATTGGTCAAGGTGAAGATGGTCCTACGCATCAACCTGTTGAACAATTAACGAATTTACGTACAACTCCAAATATGGATACATGGCGTCCGTGTGATGCAACTGAATCTGTTGTTGCATGGAAATCAGCTATTGAACGTAAAACTGGCCCTACATCATTAATATTTTCTCGCCAAGGTTTACCTGCTCTAGATCGTAACAGTATTCAAGTAGCAGATATTGCCAAAGGTGCCTACGTATTACAAGACTGTGACGGCACTGCTGACGTGATTTTGATTGCGACGGGTTCTGAAGTTTCTTTAGCGCTTAACTCAGCAAAACAGTTAACCGCTGACGGTAAAAAAGTCCGTGTAGTTTCTATGCCTTCAACTAATACTTTTGACGCGCAATCAAGCGAATATAAAGCATCTGTTTTACCTTCATCAGTAACAAAACGTGTAGCGATTGAAGCTGCTCATACTGATTTTTGGTATAAATATGTTGGTTTTGGTGGCGCAGTTGTTGGTATGACAACTTTTGGTGAATCTGCACCAGGTAACGTTTTACTTGAACATTTTGGTTTCACTGTTGAAAACGTAGTAAAAACTGTAAACCAACTGTAGAACTTTATACAATTCCTCAAACTGCAAAATAGGTAGTTTGAGGATGTTGTCACCTCGGGTAAATCTCAATATATGTCTATAAACATTGCTATCAATGGTTTTGGCCGAATTGGCCGAAGTGTTGCTCGTGCTTTATACGAGAATGCAGATCATAGCCAACTTAAACTTGTTGCCATTAATGAAGTTGCCGAACCAAAAGGTATCGCACATTTATTAAAATACGACACGACACATGGCCGCTTTCCTTTTTCAGTTGAATTAATAGATGACCAATTAGTTATCGCTGGCGATGTGATTAAACTTAGCCATGAAAAGTCACTTATCGATTTACCATGGAAAGAGCATAACGTAGATATTGTTCTTGATTGTACTGGAAAATTTGCCAATCAACGCGATGGTAATATTCATCTAAATCAAGGTGCGAGCAAAGTGCTCTATTCATACCCTGGCGAACAAGATGTAGATGCTACAATTATTTATGGTATTAATCATCAGCAGCTGAGTTCTAAAGACAAAATAGTCTCTAATGGTTCATGTACAACGAATTGCGTTGTACCAGTGATAAAAGTGATTGATGAAGCGTTCGGTGTCGAAAGCGGAAGCATCACGACTATTCATTCTTCCATGCATGACCAACAAGTTATAGATGCTTATCACCCTGATTTACGCAGAAGTAGAGCAGCAAGCCAATCTATAATTCCTGTTGATACTAAGTTAGCTATGGGTATTGAAAGAATACTGCCAAAATTTGCCGGACGTTTTGAAGCGATTGCTGTTAGAGTGCCAACCATCAATGTAACCGCGATGGATTTAACCTTAACGTTATCAACAGATGTTGATATAAACGCGATAAACCAAGTAATAATCAAAGCACAAAATAACGGTTTACAAGGAATTTTAGGCTATACCGAAGAGCCTCTTGTTTCAGTTGATTTCAATCATGACCCACATTCTTGTATTGTTGATGGTAACCAAACACGTGTAAGCCATAAACGATTAGTAAAAATGTTAGTGTGGTGTGATAACGAATGGGGTTTTGCAAATCGAATGATCGATACAGCGAAAGCCATGGCGAATACAACTTAACTTATACGAATAAAAACAAACTAAATCATTAAACGTAATTTTTAAATTTATCGAATAGGAAACAGCAAATGTCAGTAATTAAAATGACCGACTTGGCGCTAGCCAATCAAAGAGTTTTGATCCGTGAAGATCTCAACGTACCTGTTAAAGACGGAAAAATAACCTCTGATGCTCGATTAAGAGCCGCTTTGCCTACTATTAAACTTGCTTTAGAAGCCGGTGCAAAAGTGATGATCATGTCTCACTTAGGTCGTCCAACGGAAGGTGAGTACAACGAAGAGTTTTCTTTAAAGCCAGTCGCTGACTATTTAGCAGCGGCACTTAATGCGCCTGTTCATTTATCAAAAGACTACTTAGACGGCGTAGATACGAAAGCCGGTTCGTTAGTTATTTTTGAAAATATTCGTTTTAATGTTGGCGAAAAGAAAAATGATGACGCATTAGCTAAAAAGTTAGCCGCGCTTTGTGATGTTTTTGTTATGGACGCTTTCGGCACCGCTCATCGTGCGCAAGCGAGTACACATGGTGTAGCAAAATTTGCACCTATAGCTTGTGCTGGGCCTTTATTGTCTGGTGAATTAGAAGCATTGGGTAAAGCACTTGATAACCCTGCCCGACCGTTAGTAGCTATCGTGGGTGGATCAAAAGTTTCAACCAAACTTACTGTGCTTGATTCTTTAGCAAAAATTGTTGACCAGCTTGTTGTTGGTGGTGGTATTGCGAATACATTTATTGCTGCAAATGGTCATAATGTTGGTAAATCATTATATGAAAAAGACTTACTTGATGAAGCGAATCGGTTAACTGCCCAAGCAAAATCAAATGATGGTGATATTCCAGTACCTACAGATGTGTTAACCGGCACAGAATTTTCAGAGACAGCCGTGGCAACATTAAAATCAGTGAACGATGTATCTGATGAAGATATGATTTTTGATATAGGTCCAGATTCAGCTAAAGCATTGGCAGAAATCATCAAAAATGCAGGTACTATTGTTTGGAACGGACCTGTAGGCGTTTTTGAATTTGACCAATTTGGTTCAGGTACTGAAGCAATCGCTAAAGCAATAGCAGAAAGTTCAGCTTTTTCAATTGCTGGCGGTGGAGACACTCTAGCTGCCGTTGATAAATACAACATCGCCGATAAAGTGTCTTATATTTCAACGGGTGGTGGCGCTTTCTTGGAGTTCTTAGAAGGTAAAAAACTTCCTGCTGTTGCCATTTTGGAAGAACGCGCTAAAGGGTAAATTATTATCTGAAGACTATGTTCTAAAGAATGCTCTGAATAAAGCCTCTATTTACTCATGTAATAGGGGCTTTTTTATGAAATGTCGCTATTTTTTTAAATTTTTATGCAAACAATAATATTTACTTTCACATCAGTTTCACTCTTTCGTCGTAAACTTACAAAATAAAACTATCAATTCCTTTCATTTTGCGTGCTAAACATGAATATTGATTGTAATTATCGAACATTATTTAAATTAACTATAATAAAAAGATATAAAAACCCAATACCCACACCTTTTTTCTTTTGCCATGACAATTTCTTATCTGATATACTTACGTTACGAAAGCTTAAATTTCATGATGAAACTTTCATTTTGAAGCTTAAAACACACTTTATGACTTAATTTAAATACTTAGGAGTAATTCAATGGCTTTAATTTCTATGCGCCAAATGTTAGATCACGCAGCAGAATACGGATACGGTATTCCGGCTTTTAACGTTAACAACTTAGAACAAGTTAGAGCAATCATGATCGCTGCAGACAAAACCAATAGTCCGGTTATTCTTCAAGGCTCTGCAGGTGCTCGTAAGTATGCTGGTGCACCATTTTTACGTCACTTAATTCTAGCTGCAATTGAAGAGTTCCCTCATATCCCTGTTGTTATGCATCAAGATCACGGTACTTCTCCAAGTGTATGTCAACGTTCTATTCAAATGGGGTTCTCGTCAGTAATGATGGATGGATCTTTAATGTCTGACGGTAAAACACCTTCAAGTTACGAATATAATGTTAATGTTACGCGCAGAACGGTTGAAATGGCACATGCTTGTGGCGTTTCAGTTGAAGGCGAATTAGGTTGCTTAGGTTCGTTAGAAACAGGCGAAGCTGCTGAAGAAGACGGTGTTGGCGCAGCAGGTAAATTAACGTTAGAACAAATGTTAACTGACCCTGAAGAAGCCGCTGACTTTGTTCAGAAAACCCAAGTTGATGCTTTAGCTATTGCTTGTGGTACTTCGCATGGTGCATATAAATTTACACGTCCACCAACAGGCGATATCTTAGCGATTGACCGTATTAAAGCAATTCACTCTCGTATCCCGAATACACATTTAGTTATGCACGGTTCTTCATCAGTTCCACAAGATTGGTTAGCGATTATTAATGAATTTGGCGGAAAAATACCTGAAACTTATGGTGTTCCCGTAGAACAAATCTGTGAAGGTATTAAACATGGTGTACGTAAAATTAACATCGATACCGATTTACGATTAGCGTCAACAGGTGCAACTCGTCGTTTCTTAGCACAAAACCCAAGCGAATTTGATCCTCGTAAATTTTTAGCTGAAACAACCAAAGCAATGACTGAAATTTGTATCAACCGTTATGATGCATTCGGCACTTCTGGCAATGCAGATAAAATCAAACCTATTTCATTAGACACTATGTTTGATTTATACGATGCAGGCAAACTTACTGCTGTAGTAAAATAAACTCCTCGTTTGAACATTCGTCGTTCATTGCCATCGACGTGCATGGACGCATTAATGCCGCGAAGGTATGGATGCCTAGGAGCGCCATGGCATTACGACATACCGTTCATCCTGAACATAAAAGGGCTTCGGCCCTTTTTTTTATAAGTTTTCGTTATAAAAGTTTAATAATAATATTAGTCATTAATATACAAATTCACTATAATCATGCGCAATTTCATAAAAGAGTATAAAAAATGGACAATGTAATTAATTGGCTTACTGAAAACCAATCTATGCTACTAGCAACGTTAATCCAATTTGTTATCGCGATAGCTATTTTTATCATTGGTAAGTTTGCCGCTAAACTTATTAGCTCAGCCACTAAAAAAATCCTGATCCATAAGAAATTCGATGATACCGTTATTTCTTTTATTGCTAGCCTTGTTTATGGCCTAGTAGTCATCGTTGCTTTTATCGCTGCTATTTCCCACTTAGGCTTTAACACGACTTCGTTAGTAGCGATTGTTGGTGCCGCTGGTCTTGCTATAGGTTTAGCTTTACAAGGTTCATTATCAAACTTTGCTTCAGGCATATTGTTAATCTCATTAAAACCTTTTAAAGCCGGTGATTTTGTAGAAATTGCAGGCACGGCTGGTGTTGTTGAAGAAGTGCATGTTTTTTCTACACAGTTAAGAACCGGTGATAACAAAACCGTTATTATTCCAAACGGGGGTATCACCAATGGCAATATCACTAATTATTCAGCTAAACCGACCAGAAGAATAGATTTAGTAATTGGTGTTGGCTATAACGCTGATTTAAAAATAACAAAACAAATACTAAACGACGTGGTTAGTAGCCATGCTTTAGTATTGAAAGACCAAGCTATTACCATTGGTGTGAGTGAATTAGCCGATAGTTCGGTAAATTTTGTCGTACGCCCATGGGTAAAAACATCAGATTATTGGCCTGTGCATTTTGATTTGTTAGAAACAATTAAAATCGAATTAGACAAAGCTGGTATTGAAATCCCATTTCCACAACTTTCCGTACATGTTAATCAAGAGAATCCAAATGAACAATAAATTAGTAACAGCTGCGCTATTAGCCGGCTTATCACTTAATGCTTTTGCCGAAGACGCGGCTGCTCCTAAAGATCCATTAACAATGTCTGCTGAATTAGGTGCACTTTTCAAATCAGGTGACAATAAAAGTACTGATGTTAAAATTGGCTTTGACGCAGATTACGAAAAAGATTTATGGCGTAGCTCTGTTAGTTTTGACTTGCTTGCGCGTAAAGCAGATGAAGAGGATGATAATGGTAATAAGTTCTCTGAAACAACTGATCAAAAGTGGAAAATTGTTGGTCAAACTAACTATACAATAGATACAGAACGCTCAAATTATGTCTACGGAAACGTATCATATGAAGATAATCGTTTTGGCGGATTCGAAAGCCAAGCCTCTATTTCTGCTGGTTGGGGTCGTCGCTGGTTTGAAAGTAAAAATGGAACGTTTGATGCTGACATAGGACCGGGTTACAAAAGTGACGTTGCCCGTTTAAAAGATACTAACGAGAACGAGTACACTGAAACTCAAGGTGCTTTTATGATACAAGCACAAGCTTTATACACTCGAAAAATCAATGAACATGTTGAATTTAAACAACTATTAGTTGTAAAACATGCAACTAAAAGTAACGAGAATAGTAATTACCAAGCAGAAAGCTCGTTAACAACTAAATTAATTTCAACGTTACAACTTAAAATAAGTTTTAAGGTTGACCATAATACTGAAGTTGCAGAAGAAAAAGAAAATACAAATACTCAAACAGCGATAACACTCGTTTATAGCTTCTAGTTTATTTAGATTTATTATTTTACTCAGCCTTCAATTTTATACTTGAAGGCTTTTTTTTATTCAAACTAATTTATTTCAATAGGAACGTTTTAAGTAAATAAACAATCTATTAATATTCTATTGCCAGTAAAACCACTTTTTATTCAACCAGAAATGACCAAGTTCAGCATCAAAAGCTTTCAATCCAAAGCCTTAGTCGTTCATTCCCATCCATGGCACCACGACCTATAAATCCTGCACTTTCGTCGTTCATTCCCATCCATGGCACCACGACCTATAAATCCTGCACTTTCGTCGTTCATTGCCATCCATGGCACCACGACATATAAATCCTGCACGTTCGTCGTTCATTGCCATCCATGGCACCACGACATACGGTACGTCCTGTACGTAAAAAGCCGCTAGGTTAAGCGGCTTTGAGTCTAAATGATAATGTGTATTCAACTGAGATTAGAAATCGTAACGAGCCGTTAATAAGAAGCTACGTGGTGCTTGATAACTTGTCGCATTGCCATAGTTAGGATTATTCGAGCCAATAGTTTTATCAAACTCAGTCATATCGTTGTAACTTGCAGCAGTATCAGCATCAAGTAAATTAAATACTTTAGCAGACAATCTAACTTTACCAGTAGTACCAACATCAATAGTGTAATTAACACTCATGTCTATGCTAGTGATCCAATCCCCATGACCGCCAGCACCACGTGGTGATGGTTGACCGTCAGTGTAGAAGTTATAACGATCCCAATCTTCGCACCAGGTAATGTTTTTATCTGCTGCACATGATCCAACATCTTCTGGATGATAACCAAGAATATTACGAGCACGACCTTGTTGAGCGAGTAAAACTAAACCAACATTTAAGTTCTCGGTTATGTCATACGTACCAAATATTTTAAATTTATGCGGAATGTCATTAGACGTTCTACCGTTCGAGTGATCCGTAAACTCAGGACTATCAAATGAACCCGACCAGCCTGGATCAGCTTGTGAATGTGTCCCACTCACTAACCCCTCAGTATTACCTTCCGATCTAGAGTAAGTGTAAGAAGCTTGTAAAGTCGAGTGCTCAGTTGGTCTGCCTTCTAAAGTAAACTCAAGTGCTTGATAAGTTCTTTCTGCCTGTGGCAAGCCAATATAATCAGCAGACCAAGTAACACCTTCCCCACTACTTACAGAACCATCACCATCTTGGTCGTAGGATAAATGAGCTGAAGAACCTGGGTTCATTACAAAGCCTACCCACGAACCACTAATATCCCAATTAGGATCCAATTTAGCCGCTTCCTTAGGGTTCTCTTCCATCCACTTGGTTAATACAAACTTCATGTTAGTATCTTCAATTGAAGATATAAGATCTTGATAAACGTATCGAGCCCCTACAACCCAGTTTTCATTTAATTCATGAGTAACGGCAACAGAAATTTCATCGCTATACATAGGGTCGAGATCTGCATCAACTAATGTTTCATATGGTTGTGTGAACGTACCATCACCGTAGTTAAGCAAGTACATTGATTCTGGATTTGTTGGTAAACTACCTTGCCCAATTTCATCAAACTTAGCATAATCATACTGGTTAGTTTCACCTAATGTCATTCGAACACTGGTATTAGGAGATATAGGCATAAAATAACGACCATAGTTTAATGATACTTTAGTATTACCGTCTCCGTTTACATCCCAAATTGCGCCTAAACGAGGTGCCCACTGATTATCCATATCAGCATAAACATCTCCTTCACCCGTTTTTGATTCGAATGCACTATTACGTAGACCAATATTTAATGTTATCTCATCAGTAACACGCCAAGTATCCTGAATATAAATAGCGGTGTTTGTTGATTCAGCCGTACCGACACGGTCGTATTCACGTGCTCGGTAATAATCATCACCTGCTGAAATCCCAGTAATTAAACCTTGACCTATATCCGCTCTCTTGCCATTAAGCCAATCTAAAGTTCCCTGACTCATCACACGGTATTCATAAGTCTTGCCGTCACCCGCGTAGGCAATATTATCACTCGTTTCAACCACTTCTTGGCTATAACCAAAACGAATAGTATGATCTCCAAATTCCCAATCTAAATCTAAACGAAATTGTGTTCGTTGGTCATCGCGCAACTCTTGCTTGTAATCACCTACCCAGCTTCCAATTTTTTCCCATCCCCAGTTATCACGTCTATCCCATACAGGTGAGTGGTCTGCTGTTGGGTTAATAGAATCTGAAGTCTGCTCAGTAACACCATAAATTGCATTTATAGTGATTTCGTCAGTTATAATACCTGAGTAATTTGCTGACCACATTGAGCCGCCCCAAGTAGACTTGTTAGGAGCAGAAAAAACTTCATCACCGGTTGTACGTGTTGAACGAGATTGTTCCCATTCGTTATTGAGTGCAGTAAAACCAATGTTATGTTCATCATTAATGAACCAGTCAACTTTAGCTAACCAGTAGTCTGCTTGTTTATCTTTTTTGGTATATTGTCTCGAGTCAATTTCGTTTGCATTAGCATATTCATCTTTGATGTCTTGAGGATTAAAAATCCCATAGAAGAACAACGTATCTTCTACAATGGCACCACTAGCATAAATATTGTAGCGAGTTTCTTCGTAGTTGCTATCGCCATTGTTGCTTATCATAATTGGGTCGAATGGATAATTACCCTCATCATCAGACTGTAAACTGTAACCCCAAGTATCAGGGGACTGAGATGCCATACTGCTTGGAATATAATCAACAGTTACACCAAATTTAAACTCATTATCACCAGACTTTGAGACTAAATCAGTCACACCACCGATGAATTGGCCGTATTCCGCTGAAACACCACCCGTCACGATATTAGTTTGAGCTATTGCTTCCCAAGGAAGGTCAATATTTCCTAGCCCTTTTCGGATATCAGTGATATTTAAACCGTTTAAGAAGAAGCCATTTTCAGCAACCGATGAGCCGTTGAAAGATGCGCCACGACCATAGTCTGCATCAGGATCTGCTGCTAGAGATGAGCTAGGAGCTAATAATGCAACCGACGTAAGATTTTGTCCAACCGGTAATCTTGCTATATCGTCAGCGGTTAATATTAACTGTGTCGTTGAGCTTTCAAAATCCACCATGTTAATATTTGAGCCTACAACACTTATTCGCTCCGTGCCTGTTTCAAACATGGCAATATTATATTTTGCTGAACTACCGGCTTTAACAACAACTTCTTTTTCTTCTATTGTTTCATAGCCATTCTTACTAAAGGTAACGGTGTATTTTCCAATAGGAAGAGCTTTTACATTAAAGTCACCTTTAGCATTTGTTGTCGTTGTTCGTGTTAAACCTTTACTTTGATGCTTTAAAGTAACTTGAACATCAGAAAGTGTAATGCCTGACTCAACAATTACGTGCCCAATCAAAACGCCACTTGTTTTATCAGCGGCCATAGCTGAAGGCATAGAAATCATTAACGCTGTAGCAACAGCAATTGCTGCTAATGTTTTTTGTGGCTGAAAACCACTTTTATTATTATTCATATTAATCCCCTTAATGAAACGCGCATCGCACGTAAATTACTGTTTGAAACAGCTTATTTTTATAACCCAAAAAATATACTGTATACAATATATTTAACGCGAGTATATTGAACAAAAAGAGAACGATCAACGATCTTTTACATATTTATTGAACTAATTCACAATAAATTTACAACAAAGAATAAAATCAACAACCTGCAGATTGTATATACATTATCAGAAAAAACGAATTTATGATGATAAACAGGTGGTCTTGCCGAATTTTAAATCCGAACCGATTAAGTCAACTTAACAGTAAAGGATAAAATGATAATGTCTTACACCTGTTTTTATTTGGACAATAAACACTGCAAATAGCGATAAACTAAGAAAGAAGTCTAATTTGTGTAATCATTGCGTGGCGAGGGATATCAAGAGAACGTTATTAAAGATTATGTTGAAGTCAAAATAACCGGATAGCAATAAGACTTGCTATCATGTTTTAATGGAAGGGTTTGTTATTTATGATGTTTAAGTTTATTAATTTCAAGTCAAAAAAAACCTTAGCATTTTTGAAAGTGCTAAGGCTTATTATTATTTACAATGTATAAAGAGGGTGTTTATTCCCATTCAATCGTAGCAGGTGGCTTACCTGAAATATCGTAAACTACACGAGAGATACCATCAATTTCATTGATAATACGATTCGATACTAACCCCAAGAAATCATATGGTAGGTGTGACCAACGCGCTGTCATAAAGTCGATGGTTTCAACACAACGCAATGATACAACCCAATCATATTTACGCGCATCACCCATAACACCTACAGATTTCACAGGTAAGAACACGGTAAACGCTTGGCTTACTTTTGTGTATAAGTCATGGTTGTGCAATTCTTCAATAAAAATAGCATCGGCACGACGTAATAAATCAGCATATTCTTTTTTCACTTCACCTAATATACGCACACCTAAACCAGGTCCAGGAAAAGGGTGACGATAAAGCATGTCGTATGGTAAACCTAGCTCTAAGCCAATCTTACGTACTTCATCTTTGAATAGCTCACGTAAGGGTTCAACTAAACCTAATTTCATGTAATCAGGTAAACCGCCAACGTTATGATGCGATTTAATCACATGCGCTTTGCCAGTAGCTGAAGCCGCTGATTCAATCACGTCAGGGTAAATTGTACCTTGTGCTAACCATTTGGCATTATCAAGCTTGTTCGATTCTTCTTCGAATACATCAATAAAAACGTTACCGATAATTTTACGTTTTGCTTCTGGTTCACTTTCACCGGCTAAACGATCTAAAAATCTATCTTCCGCTTCAATCTTAATAATATTTAAACCGAAATGATTACCAAACATATCCATAACTTGTTGGCCTTCGTCTAAACGAAGTAAACCATTATCAACAAATACACAGGTAAGTTTATCGCCAATAGCACGATGCAATAACATAGCAACAACTGATGAGTCCACTCCGCCAGAAAGACCGAGTATAACTTCGTCGTCACCTACTTGAGCTTTCATTTTTGCGATAGCATCATCAATGATTGATGCTGAAGTCCATAATTTTTCACACTGACAAATTTCAATAACAAAGTTTTCTAATATACGTAAACCTTGTTTAGTGTGCGTAACTTCTGGATGGAACTGCACGCCGTAGAATCTCTTCTCTTCGTTGGCCATGGCGCCATAGGCACAACTTGCTGTTTGTGCAACGTTAACAAAACCTTCAGGGATAGCTGAAACTTTATCACCGTGACTCATCCAAACGTCAAGTAAAGCATTACCATTATCACCAATACTGTCTTCCACATTGTTGAATAACGCAGATTTAGCAATAAGTTCAACTGCTGCATAACCAAACTCTTTATGACTCGAACTTTCAACGCCACCACCAAGTTGTTCTGCCATAGTTTGCATGCCGTAACATATACCTAATACTGGTACACCAGCGGTATAAACGTATTCAGGCGCTCTTGGTGAATTATCTTCAGTTACTGACTCAGGACCGCCAGCTAAAATAATACCTGTTGGGTTAAAGCCTTTAATTTGCTCCTCGGTTACATCCCAAGACCAAAGTTCACAGTAAACGCCTATTTCACGAACGCGACGGGCGATTAGTTGTGTGTATTGAGAACCAAAATCTAATATCAGTATTCGGTGATCATGAATGTCTTTACTCATGTTGTTTTCCTACTTTATTTAACTATTTATAAAATGAACAGGCTGAGTTATTTATTGATAACTCAGCCTGTAGAATTTTTGTTTTCCAGTTACCTAAAAGTAACTAAGAAAATTTGTATAGCATCAAGTTGTGAATATTTTAGCTCTAGTTCAAGGCGCTGGCGCGGAGTTGACGATAGTCAATGAGCACTTGCAACGCTGAAATTGAGCTTAAATAACTCAACCGAACTTACTACCCCATTCTATAGTTTGGAGCTTCTTTAGTGATGGTTACATCATGTACATGCGACTCGCCCATACCGGCAGAAGTTATTTTCATAAACTCTGGTTTAGTACGCATAGTCTCAATATCTTTAGAGCCAGTTAAGCCCATAGATGAACGCAGTCCACCCATTTGTTGATGTATAATTGCCGCTACAGGACCTTTATAAGCAACGCGACCTTCAATACCTTCTGGTACTAATTTGTCTGCTTCGCCTTCCGACTTTTGGAAGTATCGATCACTTGAACCATCTTTTTGCGCCATAGCACCTAAAGACCCCATGCCACGGTAAGATTTATAGTAACGACCTTGATAAAGCTCTACCTCACCCGGCGATTCTTCTGTACCAGCAAACATGCTGCCAACCATGACACAATGCGCGCCAGCAACTAATGCTTTAGCAATGTCACCCGAGAAACGAATGCCGCCATCAGCAATAACAGGAATACCTGTGCCTTTTAAGCCTTCAACAGCATTTGAAATAGCCGTTAACTGTGGAACACCAACACCTGTAACTATACGTGTAGTACAAATTGAACCAGGACCTATACCAACTTTAACAGCGTCAACACCAGCATCTGCCATCGCTTTAGCGCCTGAAGCAGTAGCTACGTTGCCTGCAATAATTTGTAAATCAGGATATTTATTACGTGCTTCTTTCACACGATCTAATACACCTTGTGAATGCCCATGTGACGTATCAATTAATAATACATCAACACCAGCAGCAACTAATGCGTCAATACGCTCATCAGTTCCGGCGCCAACGCCAACAGCTGCTCCAACACGCAATCGACCTAACTCGTCTTTACAGGCGTTAGGTTTATCTTCTGCTTTTTGATAATCTTTCGCTGTGATCAAACCGACAAGTTTGAAGGCATCATCAACAACTAATATCTTTTCAATACGATTTTCATGCATCAAACCTAAAATTTCTTCGCGATCTGCACCTTCTTTAACCGTTACTAAATTTTCTTTCGGTGTCATTAAAGCAGAAACAGGTTTTGTTAAATCTGTTTCAAATCGTAAATCGCGTCCGGTAATAATCCCCACAAGATTGTGGTTTTTATCGACAACAGGGAAGCCAGAAAAACCTAAGTCATCTGCTTTGTGCATAACTTCTTCAATAGTAAAATTTAGGCTAACAGTAACAGGATCTGAAACTATACCGCTTTCGTATTTTTTTACTTTAGAAACATTCTTCGCTTGTTCAGCAATAGTCATATTCTTATGAATAAAACCTAAACCGCCTTCTTGCGCTAACGTTATTGCTAGGCGAGCTTCTGTTACTGTGTCCATAGACGCAGAAATCATCGGTACATTTAAGTTAATCTTACGGGTTAATTTAGTTTTTAAATCAGCCGTGTGGGGTAGAACTTTTGAATGGGCAGGTACAAGTAGTACATCATCAAAAGTTAGTGCTTCTTGGGCAATTCTTAGCATCGCAACATCTCTCAAAAGGCATGGGTGTAGGGAGGAATATTGCGGCAGAATTTTAACCGTTTTGTTGTTTAAGAACAACATAAATTTAAAGATAAGCTAAAATAAATTCCCCTAGATAGTTTAAAGAAATATATAATAATCACTAAAATCGCATTAACATTAGAAAAAGTAAGCACTTTATGGCTACACAGCACATTTTACAAGTAAGTGAACTCACAAAAAAAGTAAAGTTCATGCTAGAAAGTGAACTTAATACCGTATGGTTATGTGGTGAAATATCAAATTTCGTTGCTGCTAGCTCTGGACATTGGTATTTGTCATTAAAAGACAGTAAATCACAAGTACGTTGTGCGATGTTTAAAGGAAATAATCGGCGAGTAAGGTTAGCGGGGAGTTCTGCTCCTCGCAACGGCCAACAAGTTTTAGTACGTGCAAAAGTGTCATTATATGAGCCGCGTGGTGACTTTCAATTAATTATTGAAATGATGGAAGATGCAGGTGAAGGTTTATTACGACAACAATTTGAACAATTAAAAAGTAAACTCAATGCCCAAGGTTTATTTGGTCAACAGTTCAAGCAAGAAATTCCTAGAAACATTAGTACTGTCGGTATAGTTACCTCACCAACGGGTGCTGCAGTTAAAGATATTATTTCTGTGCTTCAAAGGCGTAACCCATCAATTTCTATTGTTATTTACCCTGCCCTTGTACAAGGACAGCAAGCTAAAGATGATATTGTGCACGCGATTGATAGTGCTAATCAGCGTGAAGAGTGTCAAGTATTAATAGTGGGTCGTGGAGGCGGTTCTCTTGAGGATTTGTGGAGCTTTAATGAAGAAGATGTTGTAAATGCGATATTTCATAGCCGCATACCAATTATCAGTGCGGTAGGACATGAAATAGATACAACATTGAGTGATCTTGTTGCTGATTTAAGAGCACCTACACCATCAGCGGCTGCAGAACTAGTTTCTCAAGACAATAGTGAATTACAAAGTCGATTGATTGACTTATCCAAACGCGCTCAACTCCTATTTACACAAAAAGTAAGACAAGAAAATTTAACGTTAACAACGCTTAACCATCGATTAACGCAAGTTCATCCTGAAAGAAAACTACAACAACATCAGCAAAAATCCGATGAGTTAACTATGCGTTTAGATAAAGCAATACAGCGTGAAATAGAACGTTTTAGAAGAACGCCAGAAAAATTAGCGCAAGCTTTACAACATTGCGATCCGACAAAGCAGATATTTTTCAATAAAAATCAAATATCACAACTTGATGAAAGACTTAAACGCGGATTACAACTTTTAATTAAAACTAAAAATGAAAATTTTGTAAGTATTATTGAGCAATTAAATATTGTTAGCCCACTTGCGACTATTGCTCGTGGCTATAGCGTGACTCGTAATAGCAAACATCAAGTCATTCGTTCAACAACTCAGGTAGAAATTGGTGATACATTAACGATTCAAGTAAACGATGGTAGCGTGTCTGCACAAGTTATTAATAAAGATTAATTTTCTGCGATCACGGTATGCTGAAGTAATTTAATGACTGACGCTTTACTTTCCTCTTCAAATTTCAAACCGACACAAAGTCCATTACTTTGTGATTTGAAACTACAGATTTGTGCCGAAAATTTTAAATTTCCTAACCCTTGAAAATCTTCAACAACTAATTCAACGGCTTTGTCCTTTTCCATCACGAGAGATTCACCATTATTGATCAATACTCGGCAACCGTTTACGGAAATATCAATCATGGTAGCTAACCAATACTCTTTAGCTACTTTTATTTTTACAACGATATCAGTGTCAATTCGCATTGCAGATCGTAGGCTTTGTAAACTAACTGAGCGTGGAAATTCAAGTACGATAATTCGAGATGGAATTTGTAGCGTTTGTTTTACATTACTAAGAAAAGCAACCACAGCTCCCTCATGTCCTTCTATTAACCCCCTCACAGTCATGGACATACCTTGAGTAATATATTGAGAAAAATTCCCAAGTTTACCCGGATCAGGGTATTGAATCAGCACATATTGTTTTGGTAAATAACCAATAAAAGTACTACGAAACTTTGCCTTTTGTCCTGCAGGAGTCGCTATATCAATTGTGATAGTAGAACCTGAGTGTAATAAACCAAGATTTCGGTCAAGGCGATTCGCTGTTGTAATTTTTTGGGGAGTTGCAGGCATAATATTTACACTTAAAAATACGTGTTCTAAATGTAGCACTTAGCAAAAAGCCAATCAAATGATTGGCTTTAGTAATTTACAACTATTGTTAGGTTAAAAAAATGGATTAATCCTTTTTATAACCTTGAGTTGCTCTAGCAATTTTCTTTTGCTGGGTATAATTCAGTTTCTTCTTACCGGCAAATGGATTACTGGTTTCTCTGAATTCAATGCGAATTGGCGTGCCCATAATTTTTAACGATTTACGATAATAATTCATTAAGTAACGCTTATAAGAAACTGGAAGTTTCTTAGCTAAATTACCATGAATAACAATAATTGGAGGGTTATAGCCACCCGCATGCGCGTATTTAAGCTTAATTCGGCGTCCTTGACTCATAGGTGGCTGATGATCAAACACAGCCATATCTAATATCTTCGTTACCATTGCAGTAGATATACGTTTCGTTGCAGAAATAAAAGCTTCTTCAACAGACTCATATAAATGGCCAACACCAGTACCGTGTAATGCCGAGATGAAGTGTATACGTGCAAAATCAATAAAACCTAAACGACGATCTAATTCAGTTTTAATACGATCTTTTACATGTTCTTCTAAACCATCCCACTTATTTACTGCGAGTACTAGCGAACGGCCTGCTTCTAATATAAAACCAAGCAAACTTAAATCTTGATCTGTAATACCTTCGCGAGCATCTATGATTAACAAACACACATTCGCATCTTCAATTGCACGTAAAGTTTTAATCACTGAATACTTTTCAACAACATCAGTTACATTTTTACGACGACGAATACCTGCTGTATCAATAAGGGTATATTCGCGTCCATTATGTTCCATTGGAATATAAACACTATCGCGAGTGGTGCCAGGCGCATCATAAACAACGACGCGGTCTTCACCTAAGATACGGTTAGTTAGTGTTGACTTACCTACATTAGGTTTACCAATAATGGCAAGTTTTATTTTGTCATTTTCAAAAGGAGCTTCTGCAATTTTTTCTTCATCAGTCTTGCTAGCAAACTCTTGTTCACCATCAAACTCAACATTTTCACGAGCTTCACCAAGCGCTTCTATATGAGGCGTTAATGCCAATGTTAATAACTGCGTAACACCACGGCCATGTGCAGCGGCAATTTTATGAACAGTATCACCAAGCGATAATTCATAAAACTCTGCAACAGCAGAATCAGCGTCAATACCGTCAACTTTATTCGCAACCAAAAATATTTTCTTATTTTGTTTACGAAGATAGTCAGCAATACCTATATCCGCTGATATTAATCCATCGCGCGCATCTACCATAAATAAAACAGCATCGGCTTCTGCTATTGCCATTAATGACTGCTCAGCCATTAATGCATCAATACCTTGTTCATTGCCATTAATACCGCCGGTATCAATAACAATAAAGGGGTGATCTTCTACTTTAGCTTGACCATACTGGCGATCTCGCGTTAAACCCGGATAGTCTGCGACGAGAGCATCACGGCTTCGGGTTAATCGGTTAAATAACGTCGATTTGCCAACATTAGGACGCCCGACAAGTGCAACAACTGGAAGCATGTTTACCTCTATAACTTCATTTTAGAGTAAACACCGTTATGCAAAATGCAAAACTTTTACTCTATTTAATAACAAACAACGGCTCCAATGCATTGTGCAATGGAGCCGTTTAATTCTAGCTGATAAAAAAGCTTATGGAATTTTTATCGCTTGTAAATCACCATTTCGTGATTGTGTATAAATAATATCTTCGTGAATAGTCGGCGCAATATTTAAACCGCTGCTGTCGACTTCATGACGAGCAACAATGTTACCCGTCGTTTGATCGATGAAATGAAGATACCCTTCAAAATCACCAACAACAATATAATTCCCTACAACCGCAGCTCCGGTAACATCACGATTAGTTAATGAAAGTTGACTCCATTTTTCAAGGCCGTTTTGACGGTCAATCGCATAAACATGACCTTTGATATCGGTTAAAAAGATAGTATTCCCGCTAAAAGAAAGCTGACGATATGATGAATATTGACGTTCCCATAAGATACGGCCGGTTCGTAAATCCGCTGCGGCCAAATGACCTCTAGCAGATATACCATAAACTTTATCGCCAAAAATCACGGGAGATGAATCAACATCAATAACACGTTCTAATTGTGTAGAACCAGTCGCTTCACCAACTTCTGCAGTCCAACCTTCTTGACCACTTTCAAGAATATAAACTTTCATGGTTCCATCAGCAGAGCCGACAACAACACCACCAGAAGAAATAGCAGGAGCACTCACGCCACGTAACGTTAATGCAGGCACATCTTGCTCGACTTGCCATTCAACATTACCATTCGACGCATTAAATGCTTTGATAACGCCAGAAGCTGTATTGACTACTAATATTCCACTATCAATAGCAGGAGCAGCAATAACTTCACCTTTAACTTCGCCTTGCCATTCAAGTTTGCCCGTATCGGCATTCAACGCGAATACTTTACCGTTCTCACTACCAATAAATAGTTTGTTGATACCGGTGATCGGTCCACCATTTAATAATGCAGATTTTCGACTATCAAAAAAGCCACGTTCACCTTTTGAATCGCTTAAATCTGTTGACCAAATTTTTTCGCCTTTTTCAAGTCCAAAAGCGATTACATCACCTTCTCGACTTGCGGAATAGAGTTTCCCATAAGCAACACTTGGTTGAATACGCGAAAAGTAATCACTAACACCATTACCAACGTTTGATTCCCAAAGCACTTGAGCTTCAAAAGCTGCATTGATTTCTGTTAATTCTGCAACTTTAGTCGCTTCGTCTTCATCATCTGTTGTCGAACAAGCGCCAAGCCCTAATGACAATAGCGCTATCGCTAACAACTTTTTATTAAAGCCTATTTTTTTTAGCATATTAATGATCAGCCTCTTTATTTAGCAATGGTTGATAATTGAGCTAAATCATTTAATTTCATTTGTAATGCGACATTATTTTCTTGGCCTTCTACATCAAGTGCTGCTTGATAAGCATTACGAGCAAGCTCTGCTTTTCCTTGTTTAAAGTAAGCATCACCTTTAGCTTCTTCAATCGCACTTTTGAATGATTCAGGCATTGTTACAGATAAAGTTGCTAATGCTTCGGTATACTGTTCAAGTTGAATTTGCACACGTGCTAAACGGATACTAGCAATAGCCTTAATCCCTTGATTTTTAGCATTTTCAATCGCTGTATTTAAATGTATAGCGACTTGCGGCCAATCTTTATGGCTAGAAGCTTCTTTTGCTAATGCAAGCGCTGTTAATGACGCATAACTAGAATCTTTATTTTCAGTAATAAACTTATTAGCATTAGCAGAAAAAAGTGTGTCCTCTTTACCTGCACTTTCCATGACAGTTTGATAAGCGTCAGAAGTTTCAACTTCATTCGCTAATTGCGCGTCTTTATAGGAGTTAAAACCAATAAAACCAGCAAAACCTAAAGCTAAACCAGCAATAACTGCAGTACCATTTTCTTTCCAAAAACCTTTAATGGCTTCTACTTGTTGTTCTTCTGTTTGATAAACGTCCACTACTTCACCTTAAATTAAACTGTTTAATAAAGCTGGCACTTGCTCAAGTGACATCTTTTGTTGTTCTTGTTGTCCGCACATATATTTCACGGTGACACATTGTTCAGCAAGTTCATCTTCACCGATGATAATTGCAATTTGTGCTCCGGATTTATCTGCCCGCTTCATTTGTTTTTTCATATTACCACCACCGCAGTGGTTTTGTATGCGAATTTCTTTAACTTGATCACGCCACTGTTCGCTAAGCTGGGCTGCTTGTATATCAACACCTTCACCTAAACTGACAACATACACATCTACTTGTTTACGAATGTTATTAGCTTTTTCAAGGCTAGTTAGCATAAGAACTAAACGTTCAATGCCTAGAGCAAAGCCAAAACCAGGAGTTGATTTGCCCCCTAATTGCTCCACTAAACCATCGTAACGACCACCAGCACAGATTGTTCCTTGAGATCCTAAACTGTCTGTTACCCATTCAAATACGGTACGATTATAATAATCTAAACCACGTACTAAACGGTCATTGATCACATAGCTAATACCTGCAGCGTCTAAACGCTGACAAACACCAGCAAAATGCGTTTTAGATTCCTCACCAAAATAATCACTTAATTTTGGCGCGCCAACTAAAGCCGCTTGTACATCTTTATTCTTGCTATCTAAAACGCGCAATGGGTTTGTTTGCATTCTGCGTTTTGAGTCTTCATCAAGTTGATCTTCTTTTTCAGTTAAGAAAACCACTAAAGCATCACGATAAATTGCGCGTTCTTCATTTGAACCTAATGAGTTTAGCTCTAGTGTGACAAACTCATTGATGCCAAGTTCCCGCCAAAGACGAGAAGTTAGCATAATAATTTCTGCATCAATGTCAGGGGTAGCAATTCCAAAGGCCTCTAGCCCAAATTGGTGGAACTGACGATATCGACCTTTTTGAGGACGCTCATGCCTAAACATCGGCCCCATGTACCATAAACGCTGTTCTTGGTTATAAAGTAAACCATGCTGATTACCCGCTCGAACACAACAAGCGGTTCCTTCTGGTCGTAGCGTTAAACTGTCGCCATTACGATCTTCAAAGGTGTACATTTCTTTTTCTACAATATCGGTTACTTCGCCAATAGAACGTTTAAAAAGCGCTGTAGACTCTACGATAGGCATACGTATTTCAGAAAAACCATAACTACTTGCCACTCGGCGTAAAACCGATTCAACCATTTGCCAAATAGGAGTTTCAGAAGGTAAACAGTCGTTCATTCCTCTGATGGCTTGTAATGTTTTACTCAAAGTATGGTTCTCTCTTATCTATTGTACTAAATAGGTAACTATATAAATGTGACAAACTAAATGCAGCGCGCATTATAGGCAGTTTGAAGCGAAACGTAAATAGCATTACGCTTCGCTCTTTTTTAGATTACTGGTTACTCGATTTCTTTAACTTCAATTTTATTAGCGAAATCAAGTAATTTTGCTTTAGCTCTTATTCTTTCTTCAAGTTGGTCAACCAAATTCTTGTTGTCAAAACGATCTTTTTGACGAATACCATCTAAGTAATAACCACTTTTTCGGCTACTCCCCGTTAGACCTAAATCAGAAATAAGCGCTTCACCAGGTCCGTTGACAATACAACCGATAATTGAAACATCCATAGGCGTTAAAATATCTTCAATTCGTTGCTCTAATGCATTAACGGTTGAAATAACATCAAATTCTTGTCGAGAACAACTAGGACAAGCAATAAGGTTAATACCGCGACTACGTAATTTTAAAGACTTTAAAATATCAAAACCCACTTTAATTTCTTCTACCGGATCGGCAGCTAAAGAAATACGTAACGTATCACCAATACCTTCGGCCAATAATAAACCTAAACCGACTGATGATTTTACTGAGCCTGAACGCAAGCCACCCGCTTCTGTAATACCAAGATGAAGAGGATTATCAATTTGCTTCGCTAATAATCGATAAGACTCAACCGCAAGAAATACATCAGAGGCTTTAACACTTACCTTGAATTGATCAAAATTAAGTCTATCTAGGATATCGACATGACGCATGGCTGATTCAAAGAGTGCCTCAGGTGTTGGCTCTGTATATTTTTCTTGGATATCTTTCTCTAATGAACCGCCATTCACACCGATACGAATTGGAATATTCATATCACGTGCGCACTCAACTACACTTCTCACGCGGTCTTCACGGCCAATATTGCCTGGATTAATACGTAAACAATCTACGCCGTATTCGGCTACTTTAAGCGCTATACGATAGTCAAAATGAATATCTGCAACGAGAGGTACTTTGACTTGTTTTTTTATTTCACGAAAAGCCTCTGCGGCATCCATAGTAGGTACACTTACTCTTACAATATCAGCACCTACGGCTTCTAATGATTTGATTTGTGCAACGGTCGCAACAACATCAGTGGTCAATGTATTTGTCATTGACTGAACAGTAATAGGCGCATCGCCACCTACAGGGACGTTACCCACCATGATTTGGCGAGATTTACGACGGATTATTGGAGATTCTTTAAACATAATAATTCACAACTTTAGTGGTTAATCACTCTGACGTGATAAACGTTATTTATACAAAATGCTAATGACTAATTGGAAACGGGTAAAGTAAACTTAGCGATATTTCCCGCGTTAAATTGGCTCATATCAATAATTTCATCTGAAAAGTCTATTGCCACTAATTCAGGTCTGCCTAGCGTAACATTAAAAGGAGCTTGTCCAGATATTTTCATTACGTAGCCTAACTTCTTTACACCCCATGCAATGCGTTCACCTGTTGCATCAGAAATATTTACCCAACAATCTCCCGAAAACGTAAAAGTAACATTCGTTGACGTTACCTCTAACTCAGTTTTTTCAGTGACGTCATTAACTAATGGACTTTCAGTTTGCGTAGCGGCTTCTTCGTTAACTTGCACGTTTTCTATTTGCATTACCGGATTCGTTATATTCAAACTATCCTGATTTAATGTAGCGTTAGGTGCTGATGTCTTTTCTATAATGCTTTCAGTGTTGGTATTTTCAACGGTTGGAACTAACATTGAGCTGATTGTAGTTTTTTCTAATAAATCAGGTTGTTGTATTTCAATGTTGCCAGCTGATTCTTTTTTTGTTTCTGCCGTTTCCTTCAAACCTTCAGCTGTATTATTTTGCATCCACCATACGACAGTAGAACCTATAAGTATGGCTAAAATTAAATAGCTGATCCACATGATACGGTTACTCTCTGCTAACTTTTCAGTTCCCTTAGAGAAACTTTGTAGTTCAGAGGCCTGTGTTTTCGCAACATTTAATTGCTCATAACTTGCCATAACATCTTCTTGAGAAACATTCACTAACTTAGCATAGTTACGCAAATAACCGCGGTTGAAGGTTTCGGGCATACTTGTATCAAACACTTCATTTTCTATTTCATTAACGAGTGTTGTACGAAAATTCAACTTAATCGCTACGTCTTCTTGAGATAAGCCCATTTTCTTTCGAGCATCGCTGAGAATTTGCCCAGGGCCCATGACTTCCATATCTTCTGAGAGTTCTTCTGGAGCATTTTCACGTGTTTCATTTTGTGATGAATCAAATTTTTCTTCAGCTACATGGCTATTTTTTTCAATAGGGTTCATTGAGTTTTCTCTTGTACGTTATTTTTAGTAGCGCGATTAGTTGTTGTCTTATTCTGTTCTGGTGAAGAAACATAAACCTTTTGACCTAAAGATAAAGTATTGTCACGAAAAATATTATTCCAACTTTCTAATGTGTACATATGAACGTTATATAAGGTCGATATCGTAAATAAGCTTTCGCCTGCTTGAACAATATGTATTTTGCGGTCAGGAGCATGCTTAACTTTACTTTGGTTTGTTTGGTTACTTTCAACAGCAACAGTTTTAACGACACTACTTTTAGTGATGCTTGGGTTTTTATTGATTTCTATAGGGAGTATTTTTCTTGGTTTTTTCGGTGATAAAACCACTACACGCTTATTAGGTGATGAAACCGTGGTATCAACTTTCGTAGCTTGATAAGCTTTAGCTAAATCATCAGCTTCGATATGTTCAAGCTCATTAAGAATATATTGTTTAGCTTGATAAGAATTAGGGAACATTTTTAATAACATACCCGCATAATTTTTCGCTGTACGGCTATTGCGCTGTTTTTCGAATACTTTATAAGCCAGAGCAAGCGCTTGGGGACTAAAGCGTCGCGTTGCTTTTTCATAGCGTTGTAAGTATTTCTGGGCATTTTTGTAATCAGAAAAGGCGTACTGCAGTCGAACCATTTGTAACAAAGCTGACGCGCGATTAGGGCTATGTTGAATAGACTTAGTAAAATATTTCTCTGCTTTAACGAAGTCATCAGCTTTTAATTGGCAAAGTGCCAAATTTTCATAACTTTGAGAAACCATCAAATAGGTTGGAATTTCTATCGCTTTTAACGTGTATTTTTCAGAAGCTTCATACTTTTCATTCCGACAAAGAAAAACGCCGTAGTTATTTAAAGTATCTGGATTTTTAGGATCTATTGATAACGCTTTTTCATATGAATTAGTGGCAAGTGTCGGCTCACCAACTACATCATAGTAGTGTGCAAAGGCTGTATAGACTTCAGATAAATTAGGTGAGAAACGCTTTGCTTTTTCTAAGTTTAATTTTGCCTGCGTGGTATTCCCCATATTTAAATAACCAAGACCTAGCGTTATTCGAGTCATGGCCATATCGTTATTACTGGAATCGCTTTCTACAACAGGTGTATCGCTGTCATTCTCATAACTTTGCGTTACACAGCCCGAAAGGACAGTTAACAAAACGATAACGCTCGTTATAAATAAACGCGGCATAAATTTAATCATATTGAAAAATGTCACTTATCTTAATGTAATAGCTACACATTATACTTATACCAGCTCCACTACAAGGTACGTATTCAGGGCTACATGCCTTGGATATAAAGATTACACAAGCTTTACTGCAATCTCTTGCTCTTTAGCGGTTTCACTTTTTGATAAATTCATTGCTGTACGCTTAGTTCTGTCAAAAACATCACCAGCCAACTGACCGCAAGCTGCGTCAATATCATCACCACGAGTACGACGTGTGATCACCGTTAAACCATATGACTGTAGCACTTTGTCAAAACGGTCAATTCGTGAATTACTTGAACGCTTATAAGGCGATCCTGGATAAGGGTTGAATGGTATGAGATTAATTTTACTCGGCAAGTCTTTCAAAGCAATCGCAAGTTCGTGCGCTTGATCTGTACTATCATTAACATGATCTAACATCACATATTCAATCGTTGCTTGTTTATTAGCTTTTGAACCTTCGATGTAACGCCCAGCAGCTGCAATAAATTCTTCGAGCGGATACTTTTTATTGATAGGTACTAATTCATCACGCAACTTATTGTTTCCTGCATGAATTGAAATAGCTAAGGCACAATCTATTTTTTCTTTCAACATATCTAGTGCAGGTACAACGCCAGAGGTACTTACCGTTACTCGTCTTTTAGATAAACCATAACCTAAATCGTTTAACATAGTATCGAGCGCTGGAATGAGGTTTTTCATGTTTAATAAAGGCTCACCCATTCCCATCATAACAATATTAGTAATAGGACGTTTTCCGGCGATACGTGTCGCGCCAATATCATTGGCAACACGCCATACTTGACCAATAATCTCACTCATAGAAAGATTACGGTTGAAGCCTTGCTGTGCAGTTGCACAGAAAGTACATTCGAGCGCACAACCTACTTGTGAAGATACACACAATGTTGCACGATCGTTTTCAGGGATCCACACTGTCTCGACTTCTTGTCCGCCTTCAAGACGTAAAGAATATTTAATTGTTCCGTCGTTAGATACTTGCTTTTCTGATATTTCAGGTGCTGATATTTCCGTTAAACGTTGTAATTTTTCACGTAATTTTTTATTCAAATTAGTCATTAATTCAAAATCTGAATAACCAAAGTGATAAATCCACTTCATCATTTGATCAGCACGGAATGGTTTTTCACCAAGTGAAGCAAAGAATTCACGCATTGCTTTATGATCTAAGTTTAATAGATTTATTTTCTTATTTGCCGGAGGTACGGCTTCGCTTACAACTTCAGTCACTTCACTCATAATTCACTACTTTTTAAATAACAACATTACAGAAAATAAATTGTACAACTTTTATACAAAGCATGACAATTCACATATCAATTTATAACAAACCTTAATCATTTCAATTGGGCTTCTCCACATTTAAAACAAAGAGTTAGCGTATTAAAAAATTTAAGGTTTATTATAAGCCTAAAAATAACAAAAGGATTTTACTGAAAACAGTAAAACCCTTTAATATTCTATTTCTAGATTAAACTAAGTTAATGATGAAAATTCAAAAAGGATAGCGCGGAGCTTACGTTAGTAAGTGAGCACTTTTCTTACAGAAGTTTCGCCATTAACAACGTTTAATATCAGATTAACGAGTGCGTGGGCAAATTTCGTCGTCTGAGAAAAAGTATGCAATTTCACGTGCAGCAGATTCTAAAGCATCAGAACCGTGAGCAGCGTTTTCATCGATGCTATCAGCAAGATCAGCGCGGATAGTGCCAGCAAGCGCTTCAGCTGGGTTAGTAGCACCCATGATTTCACGATTTTTAAGAACAGCGTTTTCGCCTTCTAATACTTGAACCATTACAGGACCAGAAGTCATGAATGAAACTAAAGCACCAAAGAAAGGACGTTCGCTATGTTCAGCATAGAAACCTTCAGCTTTTTCTTGGCTTAAGTGAATCATTTTAGAAGCAACAATTTTTAAACCAGCAGTTTCAAAACGGTTGTAGATTTGACCAATGAAGTTTTTAGCAACTGCGTCAGGTTTTACGATAGAAAAAGTACGTTCGATAGCCATGATAAGCCCTTATATAAATTTTAAATTAAAATAGGTATAAATTTTGGCGCGATTATAGACGAAATGTAAGTAAAAAACTACTTTATTAGGTATGAGGTATTCTATGCTTCAAATATATGTAACGGTATTATTCCAATGCTTAAATAAATAATAATATCGAGTAGGGTGAGGCTCATGCCTCATCCCTCTCACAGAACCGTACGTACGGACCTCGTATACGGCTCATGCATTCCTCACATACCATCAACTTATTTTCTAAAAGCTGATAGAGCAAGCCA